>JAEEGK010018945.1_pt1 | contig 14823 bp, 10 predicted proteins | sample 8958771 | NCBI WGS metagenome assembly JAEEGK01 (sample SAMN16246547, study PRJNA631951) | gut metagenome | biome: gut microbiome; feature: rumen; material: SC-attached | host: Bos | place: Iran: Karaj | collected 2018-10 | reverse complement strand
CACGTTGGCACTGGCAGAGAATGTGGCAGGCGTGGGCTCAAGCGCACTCTGTCCGGGGCGAGCCTGCGTGGGTATCGAGGTCAGCGGCAGTCATGTGAAGGCTGTATCTGAAGGCGACACCGTCACTGCCTATGCCCGCCTGTTGCACAAGGGGTCTGCCCTTCATGTGTGGAATGTGGACATCAAGGACACCTCGGGCGATCTTATCTCTAATGTGCGCGTCACGAACTATATCATCAATCTGCAACGGAAGTGATGGGGGGATTTGCTGTCTACCGTTTACCTTATGCGAAGCAGGCTACCCTTATTCGTCAGACTGAGGGAGAACCTTTGGAACTGTCCAGCTGTCAGGCTCTGAACGGTCAACAAGGCTTTGTCATCGCCCCCTTCGAGATCACCCCCACCCAGCCGATCGTACTGATCCGCCCAGATGAAACGGAGTGCCTCGACTTGTCGAGGAAGGTTTCGAGGAATGTGGAATGTGGAATGTGGAATGAGAATAGTTCTGCAACAGATTCTGCAACAGATTCTGCACATGATAGTAATCTCATTCCACATTCCACATTCCACATTCCACAAAACCCTCCACAAAACCCTCCACCTTCCACATTCCACATTCCACAAAACCCTCCACATTCCACATTCCACATTCCACAATACTACACCATCGACTTCGCCAACTACCATGCCCAACTGGAGAACGATGCCTTCCGGAAGATTGTCCTCGCACGTTGTGCGGATGAGAAGATGCCAGAGGGGGTGGAACCTATGGAACTCTTTTATCGCGCTTGCGCACTCTATCCCCGACTCTTTATCGCACTCGTGGATACACCGAAGAGTGGATGCTGGCTCACGGCTACACCAGAGATTCTCTTGGAAGGACAGGGCTCTGACTGGCGAACGATTGCCCTGGCTGGTACAATGAAACTGGAGGGTGACCAACTCAATGGCGAGGGAGAATCCTTGACATGGAGTACCAAGAACATCCAGGAACAGCGCATCGTGGCTACCTATATCACGGAGTGTCTGGAACAGTTTACGAGCGATTTCCGTGAAGAGGGACCTCGCACGGTGAGAGCGGCCAACCTCGTTCACCTCAGGAGCGACTTCACCTTCCGCCTGTCTGATCATGCCCATATCGGCAATCTTCTGCAGGCCTTGCATCCCACGCCGGCTGTCTGTGGTCTCCCCAAGCGTGAAGCCTTCCAGTTTATCGTCAGGAACGAGCATACCCCCCGCCGTTATTACAGCGGCTTCATGGGTCCTTTGGGCACAGACGAGACGCATCTCTATGTCTCCCTTCGTTGCATGAACATCGATCATGACACCTGCCATCTCTATGCCGGCGGCGGCCTCCTCAAAGACAGCATCCTGGAGCAAGAATGGCAAGAAACCGAAGCCAAACTCGAAACCATCCGAAAAGTAATAAATAAGACATAGTAACAGAATAACAAAGCTATCGCATGAATATGTTAATATGTTATTATGTCTCAAAAATGATAGTATGTATAGTAACAAAGAAAACGTCAATATCTTAACAGCCCTGTTGGTGCGACATGGAGTGCAGTGCGCAGTGGTGTGTCCGGGCAGTAGGAACTCCGCGATCGTTCACAACCTCCATGAATGCCCGGATATCCAGTGCTTCCCAGTCACCGACGAACGCTCGGCAGGCTTCTATGCCTTGGGCATGGCACAAGCCCTGCGGAAACCTGTGGTGGTGTGCGTCACCAGTGGCACCGCCCTTCTGAACCTCGCTCCGGCGGTGGCTGAGGCTTACTATCAGCATATCCCCCTCGTGGCTGTTTCTGCTGACCGTCCACCACAGTGGATCGACCAACTCGATGGACAGACCCTCCCACAGCCTGATGCCTTAGGACGTTTCGTGCGTAAGGCCGTCTCTTTGCCAGAACCCACCGATGCTGATACGCGCTGGTACTGTAACCGGCTAGTCAACGAGGCCCTGATTGCTGCCCGACAGGGTGGGGGAGGTCCTGTACATATCAACGTGCCCATCACCGAACCACTCTTCGAGTATACTGTTGCCGAACTGCCGCAGGAACGCCTGATCGAGTCTGTGGCTGCCGATATGTCTCCAGCTACTTTGAGTCATGTCACACGGATGTTCCTCCAGGCCAAGCGCCCCATGCTCATCACTGGTCAGCCCATGAACCCTTTGCTCGATGAGGCGGTCAGCCTGGTGGGCGAGGATGAGACGTATATCCCTGATTTCGTACTCTATATCGGTGGGTCGATTGTCAGCAAACGCCTGAAGCGCTTCCTCCGCAAGGCTAAGGAGACGTGGGTGGTGAATGCGACGGGCGAGGTGACCGATACCTTTATGAATCTCACTCATGTCTTTCAGGGCGATGGTGAGGCTGTGGCCGATCATATCCGTTTCATGTTGGTGATGGAGCCCCATCCCTTCGTACAACAGTGGGATGCTCTGCTGGCCTCCATCCGTCAACAGGCTGAGGCGTATGAACCTGTCTATTCTGAGATGGCGGCTGTGAAGTATTTCGAACATCATGTGGGCGATGCTGAGGTGCATTATGCCAACAGCTCGGCCATCCGACTGGCCAACATCTTCGCACAGCATCCTGTGTGGTGCAACCGGGGGGTGAACGGCATCGAAGGGTCTCTCTCCACAGCAGCAGGCTTCTCCTGTGTCACCAGCAAACCGGTGTTCTGTGTCATTGGCGACCTGAGTTTCTTCTACGATCAGAATGCTTTGTGGAATCAGAATCTGAAGGGCAACCTGCGCATTTTGCTCCTGAACAATGGCAAGGGCGGTATCTTCGAGATGCTCCCCGGACTCGAACAGAGTCCTGCTCGCGATGCTTTCGTGGCAGCTGAGCACCACACCTCGGCTGAGGGTATCTGCCAGGAGAACGACATCGTCTATCTCTCTGCCTCCGACATGCCTCAGATGCGTGCCGGCATCGACACCTTATTAAATATAGAGAGCTCCCGTCCCGTCCTCCTGGAGGTCTTCACCTCCCCCTCCCCCGACGCCACCGCCCTCCAGTCGTTCTTTATGTTCTTAGATAAAAAGGACGTAAGGACATGATTATTTAGATAAAAAGAACATAAGAAACATAAGGCTGCGCACTGATCGAGGGAGATTAAAAATTTATGTTCTTTTGTTCTTTTTATCTAAAAATAAAATAGGGAGCGCATATATTTTTGTTCTTATGTTCTTATTATCAAAATAATAAATATTATGTCAAGAAATTGGAATACAATTAGAGAATTCGAAGAAATCCTGTTTGAGTCTTATAACGGTATAGCGAAGATCACGATCAATCGCCCGCAGTATCGCAATGCCTTCACCCCGAAGACAACCTGGGAACTCTCACAGGCCTTCTCCATGTGTCGCGAGATGCAGGACATCTCCGTAGTACTACTCACCGGCGCGATGTCTGAGGTACCCGAGGGTAAGACCCTGGCCGATGTGAAGCACGCCTTCTGCTCAGGCGGCGATATGCATGTCAAAGGGCGTGGCGGCTATGTCGACGAACAAGGCGTGCCCCGCCTCTCTGTACTCGATGTACAGATGCAGATCCGCCGACTGCCTAAACCGGTCATTGCGATGGTCAACGGCTACGCCATCGGTGGTGGTCATGTGCTCCACCTCGTCTGCGATCTCACCATCGCTTCCGAGAACGCCATCTTCGGTCAGACAGGTCCTAAGGTAGGCTCGTTCGATGCAGGCTTTGGCTCTTCCTATCTCGCCCGTATCGTGGGTCAGAAGAAAGCCCGCGAGATATGGTTCCTCTGTCGCCAGTATTCTGCCAAGGAGGCCGAGGAGATGGGGATGGTGAACAAGGTGGTACCCATCGAGCGCCTGGAGGACGAGTGTGTGGAGTGGGCAGAGATCATGATGGAACGTTCGCCCCTGGCCCTCCGTATGATCAAGGCCGGTCTGAATGCCGAACTCGACGGTCAGGCTGGTATCCAGGAACTCGCCGGCGACTGCACCATGCTCTACTACTTCCTCGACGAAGCCCAAGAAGGCGGCAAAGCCTTCCTGGAAAAGCGCAAGCCCGACTTCAAAAAATACCCCAAACTCCCTTAATAGACAAAATAACTGATTTAAGACATAGTAATTTTTATAGACATAGTAACATAATAACAAATTTATTGTATAACAGATATGGATGTTGAGTTGTTGATAAAAACAGTTATGGAGTGTTCCAAGAATATTCGTAAGCATTTGGGGCCAGGTTACTTGGAGTCTGTTTATAAGAATGCTATGCTGGTGGAACTGAAAAAGCATCATCTGTCCTATGAAGTAGAAAAACCTATCAGTGTGTTTTATGAGGATGTACTGGTTGGTGACTTTAAGGCTGATATTGTCGTTGAGGGTGTCTTGATTTTAGAACTAAAAGCCGTTCAGTCTTTACACTTAGCTCATGAAATACAACTCGTTAATTATCTGACAGCGACAGGTGTAGACGATGGTCTTCTGATCAACTTCGGCTCTGAAGAACTACAATTCAAACGCAAATTTCGTATTTATCGCAAGCGTTAACCCCATATTCAGTTAATATGTTATTGTGTCCTTATAAATGTTATTCTGTTACTTTGTCTTTAATATTACCCTGTCTTTAAAAATGTTATTCTGTTACTTTGTCTTTAATATTACTCTGTCTTTATAAATATGATGTCTTTAAACTATACTCTGTCTAAAAGAATCCTCCATTTCAAGCAGCCGGCGGGGACTTCGCGGGGGGTGTATATGACCAGGAAGATCTGGTTGGTTACTCTGTCTGATGGAGAGCATCAGGGCGTGGGAGAATGCGCGCCACTGCCCGACCTGAGCTGTGACGCACTGCCCGACGAAACCTACGAAGCCAAGCTCCATCACTTCTGTCAGAACCTCTGTCAGACAGGCGAGCTCGATACCGAGGCCCTGCGCGACTACCCCTCCATGCTCTTCGGCCTCGAAACAGCCCTCCTTTCCCTCTCAACTCTTCACTCTTCACTCTTAACTCTTCGCTCGGCTTTGCCGCTTCGCTCTGCGAAGAACTTCCCACTTCTCTTCGACACCCCCTTCAGTAGGGGCGAAGAAGGTATTCCCATCAACGGACTCGTGTGGATGGGCAGTCACGAAGAGATGCTCCAGCGCCTCGAAGAGAAACTGGAGAAAGGCTTCCGTTGTGTGAAACTCAAGATCGGTGCCATCGACTTCGAACAAGAGCTCGACCTCATCCGTCGTATCCGCGACCGCTTCTCCTTCCATGAGGTAGAACTGCGCCTTGATGCCAATGGCGCGTTTCAATATGAAGAAGCCCTCTATAAACTGGAACTCCTCTCCCAGTATGCCATCCACAGCATCGAACAACCCATCAAACAGGGTCAGTGGGCTTATATGGCGGAGCTCTGTAGGGAGTCGCCTCTGCCCATCGCCCTCGATGAGGAACTCATTGGTGTGAACGACCCTGAGATGAAGACGCACATGCTCCATATCATCAAACCTCGATACATCATCCTCAAACCCTCGTTGCATGGTGGTATGATGGGTTGTCGTGAGTGGATTGCTGCTGCTCGCGAACAGGGTATCGGCTCGTGGATCACCTCTGCCCTCGAGAGCAACATCGGTCTGAATGCCATCGCCCAGTTTGCCTCCGCTGTCTACGGCCCCCACATCTCCCTCCCCCAAGGCCTAGGCACCGGCCAACTCTTCACCGACAACATCCCCCTCCCCATCCCCCTAACCATCCGCGGCGATAGTCTTTATTTAGATAATAAGGACATAAGAACATAAGAGTTTTTAGACATAAGAACATAAGAAACATAAGGCTGCGCACTCTATTAGAGATAAAAATTATGTTCTTCTGTTCTTCTGTCTAAAAAAAATATTTGTTCTTTTGTTCTTCTGTCTAAAAAAATATTTGTTCTTATGTCTTTAGAAGAATTTTTATCTGAATGGAATAACGATAGTCCTTTTATCGAGGTGAAGACCAGTGGGAGTACTGGCGAACCAAAAAGGATGCTAGTCGAGAAGCGACGCATGCTCGCTTCCGCCCGTATCACCTGCGACTTCCTCGGCCTGCGCCCCGGTGACACAGCCCTACTCTGTATGTCACTCGACTATATCGCTGGCAAGATGATGGTCGTGCGCGCCCTCGAGCGCGGTCTGACCCTCACCACCATCCCCCCCACCGGCCACCCCCTCTCCTCTCTCTCCCTTCCTTCCTCCTCCCACCTTCCACATTCCACATTCCACCTTCCACATTCCACCTCCCACATTCCACCTTCCACCTTCCACATTCCACCTTCCACCTTCCACCTTCCACCTTCCACATTCCACATTCCACATTCCACATTCCACATTCCACACTTCACCGCCATGGTCCCTCTCCAAGTCTACAACACCCTCCAGGTACCAGAGGAGCGTGAGCGCCTGATGCAAGTAGAGCACCTCATCATTGGTGGCGGAGCCATCGACGAGGCGATGGAAGCAGAACTCCGACAGTTCCCGAATGCTGTCTGGAGCTCCTATGGCATGACGGAGACCCTCTCGCATATCGCCCTCCGTCGCATCAGTGGTCCAGAGGCCTCTGAGTGGTACACACCCTTCCCCTCTGTCCATCTGTCCCTCTCCGACGAGGGTTGTCTGATCATCGATGCCCCCGAGGTCTGTGCCGAAACCCTCATCACCAACGACATCGCCGAATTGTCTCCCCTCGGGGAGGGTAGGGGTGTGGTCTTCCGCATCCTCGGGCGAAAGGATAATGTGATCTGTTCCGGTGGACTGAAGATACAGGCGGAGGAACTCGAACGCCAGTTGCGTCCCCACATGCGCGTACCTTTTATAATTAGTAAGCGTCCTGATGAGAAGTTTGGTGAGGCTGTGGTGCTCGTCACTGAGGGTTCTCCCACGGAGGCCCGCACCATCAGCGAGCGCATCCTCCCCAAGTTCCACCAGCCCAAGGAATACCTCCACCTCGACCACATCCCCCTCACCGAAACCTCCAAGCCCGCCCGCCAGAAAGTCCTTTCTCTTTTAGACAAAAGAACAAAAATATTTTTAGACATAAGAACATAAGAACAAAATATTTTTAGACATAAGAACATATTTTTAATCTCCCATAGAGCGCGCAGCCCTTATATTTCTTATGTTCTTCTGTCTAAAAAATGAGTGCGCAGCCTTATGTCTTTTATGTTCTTCTGTCTAAATAATGAGATAGGGCTACCCTCGCGGGCAACCCTATCTGCGATTAGTTAGTAATATGATTAGGCCTACTCAGTTGATTGGTAGGCTCTTCGAGGGCGACTATGACTCCCTGTAGAAGTCCAGCGCCTCGTATATCTCATCCTTCGTCGCCGTCTGGTTGATGCGGATATCACCGATACCACCCAGCAGCGTGAAGTTGATCATCCCTGCCACGTTTTTCTTGTCGTGCGTCATCAGTTCCATCAGCTGCGGGTAGTCATCACACGTGATCGACATCTTCCCGTAGTGCTCATGGATAAAGTTGACCGTCTGGTGCATCTTGTCAGTGGGGAACCCCGTCTTGATGCAACTCAGGTAAAGCTCGCACACCAGCCCGTAGGCCACAGCGTAGCCATGGAGGATAGGCTGATGCTTCAGGGCAAAACTCTCAAAGGCATGCCCTGCCGTGTGTCCGAGGTTCAGCGCCTTACGGATACCCTGTTCTGTAGGATCTTCCGTCACAATGCGCTGCTTCACGTTGACACTCTTTTCCACCATCCGTTGCAGTTCCATCCACCAGGAGTTTTCACTATTCACTATTCGTTCTTCACTATTCACTATTCGCTCTTCACTATTCACTATTCGTTCTTCACTATTCACTATTCGTTCTTCACTATTCCCTATTCGCTCTTCACTGTTTCGTTCGAAACCGAACGAAACCAGCTCCGCCCAATGGCTCTCACTGTCGATCAGCCCGTGCTTCAGCATCTCCGCGTAGCCCGACAAGATATTCTCTGCATCGAGTGTCTTCAGGAACTGAGTGTCGAGGATCACGGTCGCAGCATTGTTAAACACGCCGATCTCGTTCTTCAGTCCCCTGAAGTTGATACCCGTCTTCCCGCCCACACTGGCATCGACCATCGAGAGGAGGGTAGTGGGTATGTTGATGTAGTTGATACCTCTTTTAAAGGTCGAGGCGGCAAAGCCTCCCAGGTCGGTCACCATCCCTCCTCCCAGGTTGATAAGTAAGGAGTGGCGGGTGGCCCCACCTTCGCCAAGTGCCTCCCACACGTGCGAGAGCGAGTCGAGTGTCTTGTGGGTGTCAGTGGCACCGATGGTGATGATCTGCGCCCCTTTCAGACAACCGAACCCCTCGACCACAGGCAGACAGAGTGCCTTCGTCGTCTCATCGGTGAGGATGAACAACCGGTCTTTCTCACAGTCAGCGACCGCTGCTGTAAGCACCTCTTCGAGGTTTTGCGACATCACAACTTTCTGTGGGTTCATGTGAATGGTCTTGGCTTGTTGGTTTAAAAATCCGGCTGCAAAGGTAATACTATTTTTTCAAAAAAAAAGAAAAATCCCGAAAAAATGATGCCATTCTTTTAAACTTTCTCCCGCTTGGGGGGTCTAATCAGGTAAAACTAGCATTTTTACGATGAGAAAAGCGATACTCTTAATAGCCGTTCTTGCTGTGTCGATGACGGCTTTTGCACAACGGACTGTTTCAGGAAAGGTTGTAGAACAAGATACTCAGGAAGCCGTGATACAGGCGACAGCGGCACTGCTCTCAGGCGAGAAGGTAGTGGCCAACGCTGTGACCAACACCAATGGCGGCTTCACCATCCACGCCCCTCGTGAGGGCAGTTATACCCTCAAGATTACGTATGTGGGATTCAAACCCTATTCGAAGACGATCACCCTCAAGGATGGGAAGGACTATCGTGCCGGCACCATCTCTCTCGAGCCCGATGCCATCATGCTGAAGGGCGCCACCGTCACTGCTCATGCCTCGAAGGTCACGCTCAAGGCCGATACCTTTGTCTATAACGCGAGCGCGTATCGCACGCCCGAGGGATCGGTGGTTGAGGAACTGGTCAAGCGTCTCCCCGGTGCTGAGGTCAGCGAGGATGGTTCGATCAAGATCAATGGTAAGGAGGTCAAGAAGATCCTCGTCGATGGTAAGGAGTTTATGACCGGCGATACGAAGACGGCCCTCCAGAACCTGCCCACGAACATCATCGAGCGCATCCGTTCCTACGATCAGCAGAGTGATCTGGCCCGTGTCTCGGGTATCCAGGATGGTGAGGAAGAGACGGTGCTCGACTTCGGTATTAAGAAAGGTATGAACCACGGCTTCATGCTCAACCTCGACCTGGCTGCGGGCACCCAGCATCGTTATGCTGGTCGCGGCATGGGGGCTGTGATGAAGGACAATATGAAGGTGATGCTCTTCACGCGCGCCAACAATGTCAACGACATGGGCTTCCCGGGTGGAGGTGGTGGTGGCCGCTGGGGTGGTCAGCGCCAGGGCCTCAATGCCAGCAAGATGGTCGGTGTCAATGTCAACTACGAGAAGAAGAACCGTCTGAAGCTTGATGGTAGTGTGCGCTGGAACCACGGTGATGGCGACCAACTCTCTCGGGTGTCGAGCCAGTCTATCTTTGGCTCCTCAGTCACCACCTTTGGCAATAGTCTCACGCAGAACTACACGCGCTCCAACAACTGGAATGCCCAGATGCGCGTGGAGTGGATGCCCGACACGATGACCAATATCCTCTTCCGACCCACCCTGCGCTTCAATACGAACGACGGACTCACAAGGGGCGAGGAGGCGACCTTCGACGAAGATCCCTATCAGTATGTCTCTAAACCCCTCGATGAACTGGAAAAGCTCGTATCCCGGGGCATTGTCAAGAACTCCCGTTCACAGGATAATGTGTCTTACAGCGATTCGAAGAATGTGGGCGGTATGCTGCAGTTCAACCGCAAACTCAGTACCACTGGTCGTAACCTGACCTTCCAAATCAATGGAAACTGGAGCGACGGTGCCAGTCAGAGCATTGCCGACAGCTATCTGCGCTATTACCAGCTACTTACTGACTCTTCGCAGATCATCAAGCGTTATAGTGAGACCCCCACGAAGAACTGGGGCTACCGCCTTCGTGCGACCTACAGCGAACCCATCTTCCGCCAGGTCTACCTCCAGTTCAGCTATCAGTATGAGTTCAAGCACAACAAGAGCGACCGCTCCACCTACGACTTCAGCCCCCTCTCGCATTCCACATTCAACATTCCACCTTCCACATTCAACATTCCTCCTTCCACATTCAACATTCCACCTTCCACATTCAACATTCCACCTTCCACATTCAACATTCCACCTTCCTCCTCGATCTGGACTCCCGATTTCCGCTCCTGGGACACCTACCTCCAGCCTTACCGCCCCATCGACCCCTATCTTGATCAGGATCTGAGCCGATACTCCGAATACAAAAACTATATCCATACAGCCGAGGTTATGCTGCGCGTCGTGCGGAAGACGTTCAACTTCAATGCCGGCGTGCGCTTCGTGCCTCAGAAGTCCCACTTCACCCAAGACTACCAGGGGCTTCATACCGACACCACGCGTACGGTGTCGAACCTCGCTCCGACCATCGACTTCCGTTGGAAGCGCAGTGAGGTCAGCCAGATGCGTGTGCAGTATAATGCCTGGACCAACCAACCCTCGATGAGCGACCTGCTCGACATCACCGACAACAGCGACCCGATGAACATCCGTAAGGGTAACCCGGGTCTGAAGCCCTCGTTCACTCAGAACCTCCGCTTCTTCTACAACAACTACACACAGCGCTATCAGCGCTCCATCGCGACGTGGATGGGCTTCAACACCACGAGCAATGCCATCAGCAACAAGGTGTCGCTCGACGAAGCGACAGGTGTGCGTACCACGCGGCCGGAAAATATCAATGGCAACTGGGGCGGCTGGGCAGGCATGGTCTTTAACACCGCTGTCGACACGGCTGGTTACTTCAACATCAACACGATGACCAACCTGAACTACCAGCACATGGTCGGTTTCGTCAGCCTCAATGCGTTGTCTGACTCGGAGAAGAGTGTCACGAATTCCGTGACCATCAACCAGCGCCTGGCTGCCAGCTATCGCAACGACTGGTTCGAGTTCGAGCTCAACGGCTCGTTGGCCTACACCCATTCGCGCAACGACCTGCAGACGCAGAACAACCTCGACACGTGGCAGTTCACCTATGGTGCGATGCTGGGTATCACGGCGCCATGGGGCACGGCCCTTACCACGAACATCAACATGCAGAGCCGGCGAGGCTATAACGACTCGGCGATGAATACCAACGAGCTCATCTGGAATGCGCAGATCTCGCAGAGTTTCCTCAAGGGCAAGCCGCTCACCGTCTCTTTGCAGCTCTATGATATCCTCCAGCAGCAGTCCACGCTCATCAGCTCGGTCAGCTCGATGGGCCGCACGGATTCTGAGTACAACTCCATCACGAGCTACGGCATGCTCCATGTCATCTACCGTCTGAACCTCTTCGGTGGCAAGCACGCTCCCCAAGGCCCCCAGGGCGGCCCCGGCGGCCCCGGTTTTGGTGGTCCCCGCAACAACCGCAACAACCCCTATTCCCGCCCCCGCCGCTTCTAGTTTTTTTTTCTTAGATAATAAGAACATAAGAACAAAATATTATTTAGACATAAGAACATAAGAACATAACAATTTTTTAGACAGAAGAACATAAGAACATATTTTTAATCTCCCACAGAGTGCGCAGCTAATATGTCCCTTATGTTCTTCTGTCTAAAATTCTCATTCTCAGCCCTTATGTCCCTTATGTTCTTCTGTCTAAAAAATTGTTATGTTCTTATGTTCTTCTGTCTAAAAAGTCTATGCGCAGCCTTATGTCTCTTATGTCTCTTTTTATCTAAAATTTTCTATATTTGCCATTACCAATTTTTAATCTTATGGCAAATAACAAAACAACCCCCAGCTTTTCAATGTATGTGACCTCCATCGTCACACAGACCAAATCCTTAGGTCAAGTCCGTACCGCAGAAACCTACGCTTCAGCCGAGCGAAGCTTCATGCGCTTCCGAGGCGGTGTCGACTGCTCACTCGCTGAGCTCACAGCGCCCGTCATCCTCCAGTACGAGGCGTATCTCAGAGGCACCGGCCTCTGCCCTAACTCCATCGCCTTCTACCTGAAGCGCCTGCAGGCCCTTTACAACAAGGCCGTCAACGAAGGACTCGTCACCCAACAGTACCCCTTCCGTCAGGCCCATACGGCCAAGGCGAAGACGGTGAAACGCGCTGTCAGTGAGAAGGTGATTCGCAAGATCAGCAAGCTCGATCTCTCCGATGAGCCCCGCCTGGCATTTGCCCGCGACCTGTTCGTGCTGAGCTTCTACACCCGTGGCATGGCGTTTGTCGACATGGCCAACCTCCGCAAGAGTAACCTCCGTGACGGCATGCTCACCTACTGTCGCCAGAAGTCACGCGCCCCGCTCTCCATCCGTTGGGAACTCTGCATGCAACAGCTCGTTGACACGCTCTGGGCTTATCCGCAGTTTCAGACACCCCGTTACCGGTCCTCGGGCTATCTCCTCCCGATCCTCGACAGCCAGGGCAACCGCTACCAGCTCCTCCGTGCCCAACAGCGGGTGAACTACGCCCTTCATGGCCTCTCGGAGATGATGCGGCTCACGCCCAGTCTCACGATGTATGTCGCCCGTCACTCCTGGGCCACCTACGCCTTGCGGCACGGCGTCCCCTTGGCCATGATTAGCGAGAGCCTCGGTCATGAGTCGTTGCTCACCACCCAGATCTACCTCGCTTCCATCGACCAGAACGATCTCGACAACACCTGTCATGACCTCCTCGTCGACTTCCTGAAAAACACATAATCGGGAAACAAATCAGCATCGTAGTCTCCTCGGGGGAGATGTTGATTCGTTTGCAAAGGTACGAAAATAAAAGGATTCTTGCACTTTTTTTTAGATAAATTTTTAATAGAAATGCAAAAAATTGATTAATCATCACGCGGTGATTCGCCTGAAATCGGGGCATTGACAAGGCATCGTAATCTCCCCCGAGGAGATTACGATGTGATTGTCTTACTATGTCGCTGGTAATCAGTGCAAAACGGACTTCAAACCCAAAACGGTCAAGAAGATTCCGCCACATCCCAAAATGTGGTGACCCCCTCTTATACCCTGAAAGTTTGTAGTGATGCTGCGACAAAACGATTTGCTTTATGAACGAAAACGTGAATAATCCTGTGATGCTCGAAGAAGAAGAGGCATCTTTCGACTTTCTCCAACTCTGGACCCTGTTCAAATCCCACTGGAAGTGGTTCCCCGTATCCATCGTCCTCTGTCTCCTAGTAGCTGGAGTCTACCTGTTCTTTACGGCTCCCACTGTCACCGTCACGGGCAAGATGGAAATCATCGACAAGTCGAAGAAGGGCGGTGGCCTGTCTGCCGGCATGGCCATGCTCAATAATCTTCCGTTGGGTCTGGGCAGCAGCCTAGGCGGAAGCCTCGGTGGCTCCCTCGGCATCGATGCCGAGAAGGAGATCCTGACCTCCAACACGCTGGTACGCAACGTGGTGAAGGATCTTAGCCTCTATACCGAGTATCGCCTGAGCAAGTGGGGCCGCAAGACCCTTTTGTATCAGAATAACCCGCTGACGGTTTCCCTCGACCCCGCCCATGTGGAGTGGCTCGACAGCGAGCTTCCCCTGACCTTTCATCAGATCAGACTGACGATCACCAAAGATAACAGTGGCTACACCGTAGAGCCAACGCTGGTCGAAGGCAAGGAAGAGACCGATCTGCCTGCTCAGACCTTCGCCACACTCCCCGCTACGCTCAAGACCGACGCAGGCACCCTGACCCTGACCGAAAACAAACTTCCCGCCAAACAGGCCAAGGCTTACGAGGGCAACTATACCCTGAAGGTAACTATTACTCCACCGTCAACCACTGCTGACGATTTCATCGCCCGTTTCACGGCTGAGCCTCCTTCGAAGAAGGTGATGAATATGCTCAATCTGTCATTGACCGACGAGAACCTGATGCGTGGAATCGACTTCGTCAATCACTTGGTAGAGGCCTATAACAACCGCGCCAACGACGAGAAGAACGAAGAGGCCCGCAAGACCGACGAGTTTGTCAATGCCCGCCTGGCCAAGATCGATGCCGAACTGGGTTCTTCAGATGCCGCCTGGGAGAGCACCAAGAAAGATTTCCAGATTACTACTCCCGAAGTCGATGCCGAAGAAGTGATGACCAAGAAGAGCCTCTATGAGACCCAGCTGGTTGAGATAGGAACACAGCTCCAGCTCCACGACTATCTGAGCGAGTTTGTCAACGACCCTGCCAACCTCTTTGAGTTTGTCCCCCTGAGCCTTGGAGCCAGTGGCGGCGATAAGAAAGAAGGTGCTGTGGGCACACAGAATGCTTCACTCATCCAGCAGCACAACAGTCTGGTCAACCAGCGTAAGGATCTGCTCAAGAGCATGAGCGAGATGGCACCTCAGGTACAGCGCCTCACGGAGTCTATCCGTGAACTTCAGCCCAACATCAAGACGGCGATGAAGCGCGACCGTGAGAGCATCCTCATGAAGAAAAGTGCAGTCGAGCGTGAGTATGGCAAGTATATGGGTCGTGTCGGCACAGCCCCCAAGATGGAGCGTGTCCTCACCGAGATTGGCCGCCAGCGTGAGATCAAACAAGGCGTTTACCTCCTGATGCTCCAGAAGCGTGAGGAGACCGCCATGGAACTCGCCAACACCACCGACAAGGGTAAGCTCATTGATCCCCCTGCTGTAGATCCTGCCAGCAGCAAACCGCAG
>JAEEGK010018944.1_pt1 | contig 14823 bp, 16 predicted proteins | sample 8958771 | NCBI WGS metagenome assembly JAEEGK01 (sample SAMN16246547, study PRJNA631951) | gut metagenome | biome: gut microbiome; feature: rumen; material: SC-attached | host: Bos | place: Iran: Karaj | collected 2018-10 | reverse complement strand
ATCTCCTGAGCCATCTAGTGGCAATAATATGGGACAGGTACACAGCATATAGAAATTATAGCCTAGAAAGGAGAAAGTTATTCAGTCATCAAACTAGGCTTAACTGAATAATACGAAAAAGATATGAGTAGAATTTACAACTTCTCAGCAGGTCCTGCTATGTTACCTGAGGAAGTCCTTAAGGAAGCAGCAGAAGACATGCTCGACTACCATGGATGTGGTATGTCTGTTATGGAAATGTCGCACCGTAGCAAAACCTATCAACAAATTATTGATGAAGCTGAAGCAGATCTTCGCAAGTTGATTGGCATTCCAGACAATTACAAAGTTTTGTTTATGCAAGGTGGTGCAACACTCGGTTTTGCAATGATTCCAATGAATTTTATGTTTAAAGGAAAAATTGATTTAATCAACACTGGTGTTTGGACAAAGAAAGCAATGAAGGACGCTAAACTTTATGGTGAAGTTAATGTCATCGCATCTGGCGAGGATAATGGGTTTAAAAAAATACCAGATGTTAAATCACTTAAGTTCAGTCCAGATGCAGACTATGTCTATATGTGTGACAATAACACAATCTATGGTTCCAAATTTAAAGATTATCCAGATACAGGTGATATTCCATTAGTTTGTGACATGTCATCATGTTTCTTATCAGAACCAATTGATGTTAAAAAGTTTGGAATTATTTATGCTGGTGCTCAAAAAAACGTTGGCCCAGCAGGCGTTACTATTTTTATTATTAGAAACGATTTACTTGAGAAACCTGCTCCAAGACCTCTTCCAGCATATTTAGACTATAGAATCGCTGCTGAAAATGGCTCTATGTACAATACTCCTCCAACCTATGGTATTTACATTTGTGGCCTTGTCTTCAAATGGTTACTTAGGACTGGTGGATTAGAGTTTAGAGATAAAAATAATAAGGAAAAAGCCGCTATTTTATACGATTATTTAGATTCTAGTGATTTCTATAGACCATATGTTGATAAAGATTCTCGTTCCTTAATGAACGTTACATTTAGAACCCCATCAGATGAATTAGACGCTGAATTCTTAGAAGGCGCAAAGAAATATAAATTTACAAACCTTAAAGGTCATAGATCAGTTGGTGGACTTCGTGCCTCAATTTATAACGCTATGCCACTTGATGGTGTTAGAGCACTTGTCGCTTACATGAAAGAATTTGAAGAGGCTCACAAATAATGAAAATACTTTGTTTAAATAAGATCTCTCCAGTAGGCTTGAAGGTGTTACCTTCATCTTATGGTTTTACTGAAGATATTAATGAGGCTGATGCAATTCTTGTTAGAAGCGCAAACATGCTTGAAACAACTCTTCCAGAAAACGTTTTAGCAGTTGGAAGAGCTGGTGCCGGTGTTAACAATATTCCTCTTGAAGCATATGCAAAAGCTGGCGTTGTTGTTTTTAATACTCCTGGCGCAAACGCTAATGCAGTTAAGGAATTAACAATTGCTGGTATGCTTCTTGCAGCAAGAGATATTCGCGGATCAATGGAATGGGTTCAAGCAAATAAGGGTGACGAACTAATTAACAAATCTATGGAGAAGGCAAAATCAGCATTCGCAGGAACCGAAATTCTAGGAAAAACCTTAGGAATTATTGGCTGTGGTGCTATTGGAGCGCTTGTCGCCCAAGCAGCAGGAGCACTCGGAATCCATGTTCTTGGCGTTGAGCCATCTGAGGCAACTATTGAAAGAAATAAACATCTCTTCCCAGCTGATATGGAAATTGTTCCTGCAGATGAAATGTATAAACGTGCTGATTATGTTTCAATTCATGTTCCATTAATGGATGCAACAAGAGGAATGATTAATAAAAATGTCTTTGCAAAATGTAAAGATGGCGTAATCTTTGTTAACTGTGCTCGTGATGCAATCGTTAATGATGACGATATGAGAGAGGCTCTTGAATCAGGCAAAGTTAGACGTTATGTTACTGACTTCCCAAATTATAAGACCGCTAATATGAAAGGCGTTGTTGCTATTTCTCACTTAGGTGCATCAACTGAAGAAGCTGAAGATAACTGTGCAGCAATGGCGGCAAAACAAATTGTCGATTATATCGAAAACGGAAATATTATTAACTCAGTTAACTTCCCAAGAGTTGATTTGGGTAAGAAAGAAGGAACTCGTGCTGTGGTCCTATTTGAAGAAAGCCACGCAAAAGAAATATCTGATGCAGTGTCAAAAGGCACAATGAAATATGTTATGGCCTTTAACAAAGGCTATGGCGTAGCACTCTCTGAAGGCAAATCCTTTGATGAGAAAGCTCTTAAAGCATTGCCAGGCGTTCTAAGAGTTCGTATTATTAAATAATATTACAAATATTTACATAAGCACTGACTTGGTCAGTGCTTTTTCTTAATTATTATATTTTTATTCTTGTTTTATATGCTTGGAAATATATAATATTTAGCGACACATAAGAAGGAGTAAAACTTATGAAATTATCACCCCTCCAAATTGAAAGATACAAATACGTTCCAAAACTTCCTGGAATGTTAAGAAATGGTATTAATGATATCTGTGTTAAAGAAGGAAAAGAAACTTCTTCAGTAGCAGATCAAGAAAAGATTAAAGCATTATTTCCAAATACCTATGGTAAAAAGGAAATCACTTTCAAAAAAGGCAAGAATACTTCTCCAGCAAAGAAACAAGTCGTTGGTGTTATTCTTTCCGGTGGTCAAGCACCTGGCGGACATAACGTTGTCGCAGGATTATTTGATGCTTTAAAAGCCACAAACAAAGAAAATGTTTTGCTTGGTTTTAAAGGTGGTCCAAGTGGTTTGTTAGAAGATAAATTCGTGGAAATTACCGCAGATTTTATGGATCAATACAGAAATACTGGTGGTTTCGATATCATTGGTTCAGGTCGTACAAAACTTGAAACTGAAGAACAATTTAAGGTTGCTGCAGAAGTTTGCAAGAAACACGGAATTACCGCAATCGTTATTATTGGTGGTGACGACTCAAATACTAATGCAGCAGTTTTAGCAGAATTTTTTGCAGCACATAAAACTGGTGTTCAAGTAATTGGTTGTCCAAAAACAATTGATGGCGACTTAAAGAATGAAGATATTGATTGCTCATTTGGCTTTGATACAGCTACAAAAACATACTCTGAATTAATTGGAAATATTGAAAGAGATGCCAACTCAGCAAAGAAATATTGGCATTTCATTAAAGTCATGGGCCGTTCAGCATCGCACGTTGCACTTGAATGTGCTTTGGAGACACAACCAAACATTTGTTTGATTGGTGAAGAAGTAGCAGCAAAGAAGATGTCGCTTCAAGACATTACAAAGCAAATTGCTGACTCAGTTTGCTATCGTGCATCTAAAGGAAATAATTTTGGTGTTGCTATCATTCCAGAAGGTATTGTTGAGTTCGTTCCAGAATTTAAAGTCTTGATCGCAGAAATTAACGAATTACTCGCAGGAAGCAAGACTGAAGCATTTAACGCATTGCCATCTTGGAAAGAAAAATATGCTTTCATCGAAAAAGGTTTATCCAAAGAATCAATGAAGGTATTTGCCTTCCTTCCAGAAGCAATTCAACAACAATTATTCCTTGAAAGAGATCCACATGGTAATGTCCAAGTTTCTCTCATCGAATCTGAAAAATTGTTCTCTGAATTAGTAGCAAATGAACTTAAAAACCGCAAAAAAACCGGGGAATTTGTTGGTAAATTCGGTAGACAACATCATTTCTTTGGTTATGAAGGTAGATGTGCATTCCCATCCAATTTCGATGCAGATTATTGTTATTCACTTGGTTACAATGCATTCATGTTAATTCAATATGGATACACTGGTTATTTGTCAAAAGTTTCTAATCTTGCCGCTCCAGCAGAACAATGGGTTGCTGGTGGTATGCCAATCACAAAGATGATGAACATCGAAAGAAGAAACGGTGAAGACAAACCAGTTATCCGTAAAGCATTGGTTGAGTTAGATGGAAAACCATTCAAGTACTTTGCAGCTCATAGAGATGAATGGTCAAAAGAAACTTGTTTCGTCTTCCCTGGTGCAATTCAATATTACGGACCAAAAGAGGTTTGTGATATCACAACAAGAACACTTGCATTAGAAAAAGCAAAATAATTATTACATATAGAGGGAGATGAAACTCTCTCTTTTTTAACGAAAATTTCTAATGTACTTTATATTTAGATATTAATTATCTAAATATAAAGATAATAAAATTACATTATACTATGTATAATGTAAAATCTTAATTTTTTGATCGTATTGTTGTGTCAAATTTGGTAAAATATAAGTAAGTAAAATGTCACACAAAAAGAGAAAAACAAGTTCAAATAAAGATGTTCTTAGTTCAATTGAGAATCTAAATTTTCCAATTAAAAATAATATTGGTTGTGATGTCTTTTTAAAGAAAAGTAAATCAAATCATTCCCGAAGTCATCATATATCTAAGCAATATCATGGTTTAAGCAGTGATGATATTTTGATAATTCCTGAATTGTTAAAAAATCCTGTTTATGTGACAAAAGATCCAAATCACAAAGAAAAGAAAAATTATTATGGAAGGAGAAGCAAATCTAGAAAAATTCTCTTTATTAAAGTTGTCACAAAAGTTAGAAATGATAACAGTGAAGAGATTATAACTATATTTACTACAAACCACATCAAACATTGACAAAAAGATGTATAATTCTTAGAATTAAATTGATCTAAGGTGGAAATAACCGGTGTACGACCACGCCGCAAACTTAATTGTTTGGATCCCGAGGTGTTCAAGAGCTCACCGTTCTTGTAGATCAAATGAAAAATTAGAGAGGCTTTGCCTCTCTTTCATTTTATTTAATTATTGTTCCGCTCTTCTCTTCAAATGCTTCTGGAGCTTTTGCAAGAGATGAAATAATTGCGGTTTTACCTGGTGCTTTATTTAAGAACTTAACACAGGCATTTACTTTTGGATACATGCTGCCTTTTGCAAAGTAATCAGTATTTAAATATTCTTCCATTTCAGTTTTGCTAACTCTTTCAAGTTTCTTCTGATCTGGTTTATTGAAGTTGATATAAACGTTATCAACTGCGGTAAGGATTACCAAGTAATCTGCTCTTACAAGTTCTGCAACTTTGGCGGAAGCATAATCTTTATCAATAACTGCGGCAATTCCTTCAAGTCTGTTTCCTTTTTGGATTACAGGAATTCCGCCTCCTCCAGCGCATATAACAATGTCTCCGTTCTTCACAAGTGAAGAAATAGATTCTTTTTCAATAACATCAATTGGAAGTGGTGATGCTACAACTCTTCTATATCCACGTCCAGCATCTTCCTTCATGGTGTAGCCTTTTTCTTTAGCAATCTTTTCCGCCTCTTCTTTTGAATAGAATGCTCCAACAGGTTTGGTTGGGTTTTTAAACATTGGATCATCTTTATCAACAAGAACTTGGGATACTAATGTAACAACATTTCTTTTAATTCCTTGTTCCTTTAATTCATTTTGAATTGCATTTTGAATATGGAATCCAATATAGCCTTGTGACATAGCTCCACATTCTGGGAAAGGCATATCTGGAGCAGAGGTTGATTCAGTAAATGCAAGGTTAATCATTCCTACTTGAGGACCGTTACCATGCACAAGAATAACTTCGTTACCTAACTTAATAAGATGAACAATAGACTTTGCGACACCCTTAAGTAATTCTTTCTGTTCTTCAGCATTATTACCAAGTGCGTTACCACCTAATGAGACAACATATCTGGACATATCATTTCTCCTTGAAACATAATAATTATAGCGATACTTTATTAAAATACTTAAATATTTTCGCTAATTGTTATACAATTCTAATCACTATTGGAGAATTAATATGGAACAGAAATCAAACATTACTTGGGATGAATATTTTATGGCTATGGCGCTTTTAAGTGCTCAAAGAAGTAAAGATCCAAACACTAAAGTCGGTGCATGCATCGTTGATGAAGATCACAAGATTGTATCTAATGGATACAATGGTATGCCTATTGGCTGTGATGAAGATGAACTTAGCTGGAATAGAGGCGAAGGCCTTGATTCCAAGTATTTATATGTTTGTCACGCTGAATTTAATGCCATATTAAATACCAGAGATGGTTCACATCTTAAAGGATGTACTATCTACGTTACCCTTTTCCCATGCAATGAATGTACAAAAGCAATCATTCAAAAGGGAATTAAAGAAGTTGTCTATTTAGACAATAAATATGCTCACACAACAGAGACCCAAGCCTCTGCCAAGATGCTTGCTCTTGCAGGAGTTAAAACTCGTAAATACGAAGGAAGACTTCCACACTTTGAATTTAAATAATGAAACTTATTGAAGTAAACAATCTTACATTCAGTTATGACAAAAAAGTTAACGTCATTGATGGCGTTTCTTTTTGTGTTGAATCAGGAAAGTATATTTCAATAATCGGACATAATGGTTCTGGAAAATCTACATTTGCAAAACTTCTGATTGGACTTCTTGAAGCTCAAAGCGGAGAGATAAAAGCTTTTAGTTTGGAGATGAATCCTAAAAATGTGCATGAAATCCGTAGAAAAATCGGTATTGTTTTTCAAAATCCAGATAACCAATTCGTTGGAACAACTGTTAGAGATGACATCGCTTTTGGTTTAGAAAATAGATGTATTCCGACTGAACAGATGGAAGGTATCATTGATGAATTTTCGCGCAAAGTTCATATGGAAAACTTCCTTGATAAAGAACCTGAAAATCTTTCTGGTGGCCAGAAACAAAGGGTTGCTATTGCTGGAGTTCTGGCGCTTGCGCCAGAAGTTATCATCTTTGATGAAGCCACTTCAATGTTAGATCCAAGAGGCAAGCGCGAAGTTCGGGAATCAATCGAAGAAATGAGAAAGGAAAATCCAAATCTTTCTATTCTAGCGATTACTCATGACCTTGAAGAGGCATTCGCAAGTGACGAGATTATTGTTCTTAAAGAAGGCAAAGTTGTCGCAAGCGGAAAACCTGAAAATTTACTAGAAAAACCGGAGATTTTTGATAATACTGGCTTAGAATTGCCATTCAAAAATAAGCTCCTAAAAGAACTCAAAGAACAAGGAGTTAAGGTTTCTACTACTGAATCTATAGAAAGGATTGTTGAAGATTTATGCCGATAAAATTCAATGATGTTTTCTATACCTACCAGGCAAATAGTCCATTCAAGTCTGAAGCGTTGCGTGGTGTTAATCTTGAAATAAAAGATGGCTCTTTCACCTGCATTGTCGGACATACCGGAAGTGGTAAATCCACGCTAGTCCAACAACTCAATGGTCTTCTAATTCCTACATCCGGAACTGTTAATGTTAATGACTATGTGGTGGAGAATAAAAGAAAGTCACTTAAAAAACTTCATAGCCTAAGAAAAGAAGTTGGCATAGTTTTCCAATTCTCTAGTTATCAACTTTTTGAAGAAACAATCGAAGCTGATGTTGCATTCGGCCCAATGAACTTTGGAGTTAAAAAAGAAGAAGCACTCAAAATTGCACATGAATGTTTAAAGACAGTCGGCATTGATGAGTCATATTATAAAAAATCACCATTTGAAGTAAGTGGCGGACAAAAACGTAGAGTCGCGATTGCAGGAATTTTAGCACTTCAACCAAAAATCCTTGTTTTAGATGAACCTACAACTGGTCTTGATCCACAAGGCGCCAAAGAAATGTTGAGCCTTTTCAAGAAACTTAATGAAGAAGGGACAACAATTATTTTGGTTACTCATGATGTTAATATCGTTTTTGAATATGCAACTGATGTCATTGTAATGAATGAAGGAAAAGTTGAGATTCATTGTTCACCAAAAGATTTGTTTAAGGAAGATGTAGAGAAATATTCTTTAGAGACTCCTTTAATCCAAAAAACTGTTAATTTATGCCTTGAAAAAGGCTTAAAGATAAATACTGCAAATATTCATAACATTCATGATTTAGCAGTCGAGATAGCGAGGGCAAAGAAATGAGTGCATCAGTCTTAGGTCGCTATGTCGGACACAATACATTCATTCATAGAATGGATCCACGTAATAAGATTTTCTGTCTTATTGTTTTAATGGTGGCAGTTTTCATTTCTTATCCGACTTGGGAAATGACATTCATAATTGGCGGAACTCTCGCTGTTTTTATTTTCTCATTGCTTATGATTGCAAGAGTTAGAATCATTGACTTATTTAAATCACTTAGAGTTCTTTGGTTCTTCGTTTTATTGCTCATGATAATTAATATTTTCATGCCTCCAACAGGCTCGCAAAATGTAGCATTTATGATTGGCAAAAAAACTATTTATTGGGAAGCCATTTTCCAAAGCTTGAAGATTATCTTAAGACTTGTCTTAATGGTGAGCTTAACAATGCTTTTGACCGCTACAACAAAGCCACTAGATTTAACCTATGGTTTAGAGTGGTACATGACTCCATTAAAACTCATTAGATTCCCGGTGCATGAAGTCGCTATGACAATCTCAATTGCGCTCCGATTTATTCCAACTTTGTTAGATGAAACAGATCGTATTATGAAAGCTCAATCCTCGAGAGGTGTTGACTTTAAGCACGGCAAAATCTCAAATAGACTTAAAGCTATTGTTTCACTTATAATCCCACTTTTTATTTCATCATTCCAAAGAAGTGAGGAACTCGCAGACTCTATGGAAGCTAGAGGTTATGATCCAAAGGCTAAAAGAACAAGATATAGAGTACTTAGATTCTCTTTAGGTGATTTAGCAGGGTTTATACTTTGTAATGTGCTTTTTGCCGCTACTATTGTTATTTCATCTTTTAGATGGAATCTTAATACTGCTCACTTTATTCCGTGGTTTATTTTGTCGCTTTTACTCATATTATTCTATATGATAGTAGTAGGACTTATCGCTGCAGTTAGAAGGAGACATCCAAGAAAAGCATGAGATATTTCGCAGTCGTTTCATATAGAGGCACCCCTTTCTGTGGTTGGCAAAAACAAACCATCTCAAAACTTCCATCTGTTGAAGTAACAATTGAGACGGTTATTTCGCGCATTTTAAATAACCAAACCAAAATCTATGGTTCAGGTAGAACTGATGCAGGAGTCCACTCTTTAGGTCAAACATTCCACTTTGATTCGCCTAAAGAACTAGATAAATATCGTTTTCTTCATTCTTTGAATGAGTTACTACCACCTGACATTAGAGTCCTTTCACTTAACCTAGTGGAAGATGACTTCCATGCAAGATTCTCTGCGAAGGGAAAAACATACATCTACAAGATTAGAAATGCTAAATTAGCAAGTCCATTTGAATCTGATTTAGAATACACACTTGGTCAGGAATTAGACATCGAGAAAATGGTGGAGGCTTCTAAACTTTTCAAAGGTGAGCACAACTTCCAAAATTTCACCTCAAAAGATGAGGATGACGCTAACTTTGTAAGAAACATTTCTGAAATTAAAATAACAAAAGAAAATGAGCACGTTGTCATTTTAATGACAGGCAACGGATTTATGCGCTACATGGTTAGAATGATTGTGGGCACATTAATTCAAGTTGGTCTAGGTAAAATGACAAGTGAAGATATTAAAAAAATCCTTGAGGACCCGGTTAGAAAACCATCTTCATATAAAGCTCCAGCGTATGGTCTTTATTTGAAGGAAGTTTTGTACTAAAATTTCAATATTCGTTTTACTTATTATATAAGAGGCGTATAATATGAAACGCCGAAAAGGAGATAAATACTATGGGAAGACATCATGAAGTCCGTGCCGCAGCAATGGCTAAAACTGGTGCAATGAAATCTGCACTTTATGCTCGTGCTTCTAAAGAAGCATATATGGCTGCTCGTACTGGCGATCCAGATCCAAAAACAAATTTAGCACTTAGAGCAGTTTACGATAAATATCGTGGAAAATCCGTTCCAAGAGACGTCTTTGATCGTGCTATTAAGAAAGCACAAGGTGGAGACGCTGTTGCATACGTCGAAGGACGTTATGAAGCATACGGTCCAGGAAATTCATATATTATCATTGATACATTAACCGATAACCCAAATAGAGCTTTAGTAGAAGTTAGAACTCAAGTTACTCGTAAAGGTGGTCACTTAGGTTCAGTTAACTATAACTTCACTCAATTAGGTGTTTTATCATTCAAGGGTGAAAATAGAGATGAAGTCGAAGAAGCTTTAATCTTAGGTGATGTTGATGTTCAATCTGTTGAAGCAGAAGAAGGTTACATTTATGTAACAGTCTCACCTGCAGCATTCAACCAAGCTAAAGACGTTTTAGCAGAAATGGGTATTACTGAATTTGAAGAAGCTGAAGTAAGAATGGAACCAAATGAATGGATTACTCTTGAAGGAGAAGACCTTCAAAAGTTCCAAGATCTTATCGACGCTCTTGAAGAATGTGAAGACGTTCAACACGTCGCTCATAACGTTGAACTTTAATATTTAAATATTAAGAATTGGGACTGATTATTCAGTCCCTTTTTCTTTTTCTAATTTCTCATCTAAATTGATGATTTCGATCATTTCAGCGGGAGTGACAACAAATTCTTTTCTTGGGAAGTGCTTTATGTTTCCGGTTACTAATTTAGAATCTTCCCCACTTTGTCTAGAAGACATTACAATTTGATAAAAGATTTTGTCATCATTGTCTGAAAAGAATTCATCAAGTTCAACTGGCTCTATTTCTAGTCCGTGATCAAGAAATAAAGCAATAGTATTTTTTACTTGTTCTTCTGTTAATCCGAATTTATTTCTCACTAAAACTTCGATATATTCTGTAATTATGTCTTCGTTAAATAGTGGAATAATTTTCTTTGAACGAATATATTCAATAATTTGGTAAGGAATTGAACCTTCCTTTAAAAGAGCTGACACAAGAACGTTCGTATCAACGACGGCATAATAAGTCATAGAGACCTCCTATTTTTCTTTTCTAAGTCTTCTAGTCTCTGAGATTATTTCATTTATTTCATCTAACGTCATTTGATCATTGCCGTTAGCTTTTGATATAGCATGTATTTCTTTTATAGTTTTATCGAATTTTGCATCGGTTTCTTGCATTTTCAAATTAAAAGGTAGCCCTTTTTCAAGAACCGTTTTTTTAAGATATATTCTGATTGCAGTAGATAAATCTAAACCCATGCTTGCAAAGGTTTTTGTTGCTAAATCTTTCAATTCTTTATCGATTCTAATTTGAATAACGGTGTCCATAAAAATTCCTCTTCACTTGTAATTACATTGTAATGACAAAAAGACATTATGTCAATGAAACAAACAGTTCTCAGAGACTGGTTTTGCACAACATTAATTTTTAATACTTTTATAAGCTAAGGAGCCGGCGTTTTGACTCCCTCTAAAGTAGAAACCACCTTGATTCCTGACTGAAAGAAGATTAATGGTTTGTGTGGTGGTTTCTACCTGAAAATATTCTATATCTATATATGTGTCATTTCAAGAATTTATTATAAATTCATAGAAATGACACTACAACGTTTGTTGAGAAAGAAAAACACAGAATTTATCGATAAATTTCAAACGAAATTTAGTGTGCGTATAAAGTGGTTGAAGAGATAGGTATAACCTATATTTACAAATTTCTTTTGACTAGATTAATACGTTTAGGTATAATCTAACTCGCACAATGAAAAAGAAATAGTCCCGGTAAGATTATTGCTTGAGTAAGGAGGAAACAAAAATGCAACGTCAAACAACGATCGCAAAACCAGAAAAGATCGAACGTAAATGGTATGTCATTGATGCTACAGACATTCCTTATGGTCGTCTTGCTTCCTTTGTTGCAGTTAAATTAATGGGTAAAGATAAACCTATCTATACTCCAAATGTAGATTGTGGTGATTACATCATTATCATCAACTGTGAAAAAGTTAAGCTCTCTGGCACAAACAAACTTAAAAACAAAAAATATTACAATGCTTCAGGATACACTGGTGGCTTAAGAGTCAGAACAGCAGGCGAAATGCTTGAAAGATATCCAGAAGAAATGATTACCCGTTCAGTATGGGGAATGCTTCCAAAAGGACCATTAGGCAGATCCATTGCAAAGAAGCTCTTCGTCTACAAGGGATCAGAACACAAACACGAAGCTCAGAAACCTGAAGTTCTCGTGTGGAAGAAGTAAGGAGTAAATTATGGCAGACAGTAAAAAATTCTATGGAACTGGAAGAAGAAAATCTTCCGTTGCTCGTGTCTATGTTACACCTGGCAAAGGCAAAATCACCGTTAATGGTAGAGATGTCAAAGAATATATGCCATACGCCACACTCGTCATGGATTTATCTCAACCTCTTGAGGTTTTAGGTAAAGCAAGTGCTTACGATGTCGAATGCTTCGTAAAAGGTGGTGGATTTACCGGACAAGCTGGTGCAATCCGTCTTGGTATCGCTCGTGCTTTATTAGAAGCTGGTGAAGATAGAAAGACACTCAAGGTTGCAGGACTTGTTAAAAGAGATGCTCGTGCTAAAGAACGTAAAAAATACGGTCTCAAAGCCGCACGTCGTGCTCCTCAATTCTCAAAACGTTAATATTTTGTTCCTATTATGCAAAGAGATTCACTTCTGTGGGTCTCTTTTTCTTTAACTAAACAATGCTAGTAAGTAGCATTCGCCCGTTCACGGGCACGTACTAACCTTTATATAAATATATATTGCGAAGAAAAATTACTTGTTGTATATTATTAAAGCGCAAAAACGCAAAGATGGTCCCGTAGTATAACGGTTAGTACGTGCCCCTGATAAGGGCAAGACGGAAGTTCGACTCTTCCTGGGACCACCATTAGATAAGAACTTTGTCTTGTACTAGCTCTTATTAAACGGGGAAACACCCCAGAAGGGCACTTAGCTCAGTTGGGAGAGCGTTTCCTTCACACGGAAGAGGTCACAAGTTCAATCCTTGTAGCGCCCACCATACACTGCCTTCATAGCTCAGCTGGTAGAGCAACCGCCTTGTAAGCGGTAGGTCGATGGTCCGAGTCCGTCTGAAGGCACCATTATTTAGAATTTAGACACCGAGCAAATACGCTCGGTTTTCTTTTTTAAACATACAATTTCTTAAAAGCAACTAATATCAATTTAAGAAAGGTAAATTATGAATTCTAAAATATAAAAATCAGTTTCTGAAGAAACAATTGAAAATAAGATACTCGCAATTAGGGGGTATACAAGCGATGCTTGATAAAAATGTAGCGAATTTGTTTGAAATTAATACAAAATCTTTAAATCAGCAAATGAAAAGAAATACAAATCGTTTCCCAGAAGACTTCTGTTTTCAGTTGAATTCAAAGGAACTTAACTCCATTTTGCGGTCACAAAATGTGACCTCAAATTCTTTGTCTTCTATAAGAAGATATAAACCTTATATTTATACTAAACAAGGAATAATAGCGCTATTTGGGGTTATCAAGAATGATTTAAATACATTTTTCTCTTTTATAAGAGGTGTTAGATATATATAATTATTAAGCAACTGCGGCTATGGCGGAATTGGTAGACGCGCTAGACTTAGGATCTAGTAGGGCGACCTGTACACGTTCAAGTCGTGCTAGCCGCACCAGATTGATGAAAATACCCCTAAATTCTAAGAAATTAATTAGGAAATAAGGGGTTTTTCTTTAACTTTAAAATTAAATGCTATAATTAAAACATGCTGAAAGTCATATTCACTAACAAAGATAATTTGTTTAAAGAAATAGATTCTTTTTGTTGCGAAGAACAAGTAGACACAATTATTGAAATAGATAGAAACATCAAATATCAAAAGCATCTTGGATTTGGTGGAGCACTTACAGATGCTGCGTGTATTTCATTTAATTATTTAAACGATAAAGATAAAGAAAAATATCTAAAACTATACTTCTCTAAAGAAGGGCTTAATTACAATCTTTTAAGGTATCCATTAGGCTCATGTGATTTCTCAACTCGTAATTATCATTATTTAAATAATGAAGATATAAATTCTTTAAGCATTGATTGTGATAAAGACCGCATTTTAATGTATAAAGAAATTGTAAAGTATCAAAAAGATTTAACAGTTTTTGCAGTTCCTTGGTCACCTCCAGCGTTTATGAAAACCAATGGTGAAATGAATCATGGAGGAAAACTTAAAGATGAGTATCGTTCCTTATATGCTGAAATGCTTGTTAAGTCAGTTAACTTGCTTCGTGAACAAGGTTTAAATATCAAAGTACTTAATATTCAAAATGAACCACTTGCAACTCAGGTTTGGGATTCTTGTATTTACACTGGTCAAGAAGAAGCTAGATTTCTGTCAGATTATCTATGTCCATGTATAGAAAAATGCGCAAAATCCAGTGTATTTTTGGGTTTATTTGATCATAATCGTGATGTTTTAATTTCTAGAATGAAGGAAACATTTTCTGAAAAACTCAAACCTCAAGATGTTAATTATCTTTGCTTCCATTGGTACTCACAAAAAGATTTCGAGCAGCTCGATTATATTCATGAACATTATCCTAATTTACATCTCGTAATGACAGAGGGTTGTGTTGAATTATTACTTGATAAAAACCACCCTATTGGTGACTTTTCTCACGCGGAAAAATATATACATCAAATCATTAATGATTTGAATCACTATACAGAAGGCTACATTGATTGGAATTTATCTTTAAACATGAGTGGTGGTCCTAATCACGTGGGCAACTACTGCGAAGCACCTATCATGATTGATGAAAAAGGGAATATGAAAATCAATTATAGTTATTATGCAATTGCCCATTTTGCAAAGTTCATTTCTCCTGGTGATTGTCGAATTAAATGTAGTTCAAACAATAGCGATATAGAAG
>JAEEGK010018943.1_pt1 | contig 14823 bp, 7 predicted proteins | sample 8958771 | NCBI WGS metagenome assembly JAEEGK01 (sample SAMN16246547, study PRJNA631951) | gut metagenome | biome: gut microbiome; feature: rumen; material: SC-attached | host: Bos | place: Iran: Karaj | collected 2018-10 | reverse complement strand
GAATAACGATAATTTAAAACTTATTTTCTCACCGGAAAGAGAATTAAATATAAAAATATCATCATCATCCCTACTATTCAATGAATTAAATAATAAAAGAAAAACAAAGGATAGATTACAAAAAATAATAATAATTGCATTGATTTTGATTTTTATTTTAAATATAATTTTAATTCTGTTATTCATTAAACCCATTAAAAATAATAACAATAAAATAACAAATTTAAATAATAAATTAGATATGATAGGAAATAATATTAATGAATTAAAAAATAAATTAGAAATGTTAGATAATAATAATACAAGAGAATTAAACAATATAAAAGCTATATTAGAAAATAATAATATATCTGAAATAAAGAATATGATAGAAAATAATAATATATCTGAAATAAATAATAGATTAGATATGATAGAAAATAATAATATATCTGAAATAAAGAATATGATAGAAAATAATAATATAACTGAAATAAATAATAAAATAGATATGCTAGAAAATAATAATATAACTGAAATAAATAATAGATTAGATATGATAGAAAATAATAATATATCTGAAATAAAAAATAGATTAGATATGTTAGAAAATAATAATATAACTGAAATAAATAAAAAAATAGATATGTTAGAAAATAAAATGATAGATTTTTATTATTCCACAATTTATTTAACAAACACAAAAACCATTTCTACTGACAATTATTATACAAAGTCAATGTCAATTTTTCCTTCAGGAAATATACTTATTGCTAATTATAAATCATTTATAATATATGATAATGATTTTAATAATATTATTCAAACACAATTAGCACATGATAATTTGATTATTTATGTTGATATTTATGATGAAAATAATTTTGTTACTTGTTCATATGATAAAACTATTAAAACTTGGATTAAAAAGGATAATAAATATTCAATTAATAAAATAATTAATAATGCACATGATGATCATATGCATAAAGTGATTTATACTTCAAAAGGAAATTTAATTTCATGTGCTCATGATGGAAAAATTAAAATATGGGAATTAATTAATGGAGAATATAAAAATATTAAAACTTTTGAGCATTCTAATTATGTAAAAACAATTTTATTATTAGAAGATAAAAATATTTTAATTTCTTCTGGTGATGGAACAAAAATTTGGGATTTAAATAATGAAAATACACCATTAAAAATCTTTAGTAATATTTATGCGATTTGGAATGCTGCTATAGAAATAATTGATGAAGATAAAATTATTGTTTGTAATAATGATAAAAGTATAATAATACTTTCAATTTCTAAATTAGAAATAATTAAAGAAATTACAATTAATTATTATTGTTATTCAATTAAATTAATTAAAAATAAAGGACTTTTATTAGTTGGAGCTGAGACAAATATGAACCAGAATACTAATATGTATGTTTATAGAAGTGATAATTATGAATTAATACAAACTATTCAGAATCAACATATTTGGCATATCTATGGATTTCTTGAAATAAATAGTCATTCAATTTATACATATTCTTACGATAATAATATAAAACAATGGATATTTTAAAATAAACAATCATATTTAATTGGCAGGGAAATATTTTTTTTTACCAAAATAATTTAAATATTCTGTTGAAACTATTTATTGTAAATTAAGTAAATTTTAATCCAAAGATATTATAATGATATAGTACATATTATTTATTAAAACAGTTTCACTAATAAAACAACAACAACAATTATTAAGTAATTTCCCAAGTTCTAATATCTTTAGCTGAAGAAGCAATAATATTTGTATTACTTTTAACAATACAATAAATAACATCTCCATGACAATTATCTTTCTTTTTAATAACTTCATATTGTTTAGTACTAATATTATAAGATGAAAATTCTCCATTTTCAAGTCCAATAATAATTTCATTTGAATCTCTTTCAAAAAATAAACATTTGAAATAAATATAAGGAGATTTAATATAATTAATAATTTTTTTTTGTGATATTTTTATTATATATAATCCTTCTCCTCCAATTGCTAATAAATCATTATTAATTAATATTATACTCGAAGGTAAACTTCCACATTTAATATTAGGAATTTCATCATTTAATTCTAAAGTCTTTTTATTTAAAAACACTAATGTTTCACTAAAAAATTTAGTTCCTATAATTTGTTCATTTAATTCAACAAAACCATTAATTCCTTTATGACCTAATATTTTTTTATTTATTTCTTTATATTTTTCTTTTTCAAAATTTTCCCAAATTCTAATTGATTTATCTAAAGAACATGAATAAATTAAATTATTCGAAAATTCAATTGCTTGTAAAACACCATCAGTATGTCCTTTAATAAAGCTTTTTAATTCAAGAGCAATATTATTATTCACGCATATAATAGATAAATGTGAATCAGCTGAGCTTACTAATATTTTACCTGATTTTAATTTAAAGAAATAATTAATAGACTTTTTATGAGGACTAAAAGAATTTAAAACACTAAATTTATCTGAATATAATGTTATTTTACCATTTTCATCTCCTGATAATAATTGATTATCATTTGTAAATATTAAACTTGTTATTACTATTCCTTTTCTAGAAATAATATTTGTATTTTCCCTATTTTTGAAAAAATTATTTTTTTTTTTTAAAGAATTAATCTCAGTATCTTTTAATTCTTTATTATTTTTTAATTGAAAATACTTGTTTTCTTCTTTTAAATATAAAAGATTTTTTGAATTATTTAATATTTCTTCTGAATTAAGAGATGATTCAAATTTTGTAGAATTATTACTCTTAAAATGTGTATCTTCTTTATCTTCTTTATTTTTTGAAAAAGATAAAGGAAATGTTTCAAATATTTTTCCAATATCAGACATTGAGTTAATAAATTTAAATTTCCTTAAATTTTCAATAACAGGATAACTTATTTTTTGTTGTGATTGTTTTTTTTCATACACATTTAATAATAATTTAGATAAATAAATTTGTAAATGAGTTAAATGAATATAATTTTCTTTTATTTTTTTTAATTGTTTAATAGAATTCTCAAAAGACTCTATCTTTTCTTTCATTTTTTGGTTAAAATTATTTAAATCATTTGTCGTTGAAATAATTTGATTTCTGTACTTTTCAATAAATGTTTTATGTAAAGCAATAATACTTTTATAAGAATGAATATTATGTTGAGTTTTAATGCATTCATAACAGATTTCTTTACCGCAATCTTGACAAAAAAAAAAATTTTGTTTTGAATGTTTCTTACAGTAATTATCAAAGTTATCTAAAGAAATTAATTGTCCACATGAAGAATGAGAATCAGAACAATTAGCACAAAAAAAAATATTATGTTTATAACAATAATAAAATTCTATTATTGAACTTGATACACCACATGAAGAACAAAGTACATTCTCTATTTGATTTTCTAAAATTTGTTCCAGCGCATTTTTTAAAGGTAATTCATTGTTGTGTTTATTCTCACATTTTAAACTAAGGTAAATGTCATTGTCTTTCATAAATGTTTCAATATATTGAATGTTATAACATTTAGGACATCTAAATAAATCATATTTAGGTTCATTTAATTCAAAATTATCACTAGAGAAGTTAGATTTCATTTATTTATTTAATATTAAAAATTATTAAAAAATAGGATTCTTAAATATATTAAACCAAAAATAGGGAGAGTTTATTTTATTATTTTTAATTGGCTTTTCTTCTTAATATTCAATTCAATACTTTGATTTCTTCATTTTATTGATTTTTAAATTTTTTCTATTTTCTCAATTAATTAAAAAATATAAAATATAATTTAAATTATCTTAAAATAATCATTGAAATATTCAAGAATTTCCTATTTTTTTAGTGATAAAAAAAGGATTTTGAAAATCCAATAATTATCTTTTTAAAGTTTATAAGTAATGTTTAATTTATATAATAAATATTAAAAAAATTTAATAATAAATAAATGAAAACAACATCTGCTGAAGAAAAAGTTAACTCAGAATATTGTCAATTACTCTTTCAATCAGAATTATCTAATTTAGTTGCAAATAAAGAACTTTCAAGTCAAATCTTTTACAATTTATTAGAAAATATAATTAATCCAAAATTAAAACTTTCTAACGGAGAATATATGGATTTATATCTATGTGAAAATTTATTTAGTACTTTATTACCTGGTTTAGAAAGTTTAGCTAAAACAAGTGAAAAATTAATATATTTTAGTAATAAAGAAGATGAAAAAGAAGTTAATAGATTTAATCCTTGTAATTATCTTGGAGAATTTTTAATGAGAAATAACCCAAAATATGGAAAAAATAAAGAAACTCATGAAAAGTTTTTAAGATATACTAGAAAAGAAAGAAAAAGTAGAATGATTCAAACAAAACAAGATATAATGTTTGATAAAGTTACTAAAATTTATAATAATGCTAATGTAAATTTAAATAAGTTAAATATTGAAAAATTTGTTGAACAACTTGATAAAGCTTTAAATTTAAATAATAGCTTAAATCATTGGGAATGGTTAGAATATTTTAGAGTTTATAAAGATAATCAAACTATTTCTCTTGAAGAATTTTTAAAAGCTTTTAAATTAGCTGTTCTTGATTTACATCAAATTGATGAAAATATGTTACAAAAACTATTAGAATAAGCTGTTAGTTTTTTTAAAAATTATTCATTTATAAATTAAAGTAAAATTTATTTTCAATATCTAAATAAATAAAATTTATATCATCATCAATAGAAAAATAAGAATTTAAAAAACTTTTTTTTTAACGTATATTATTAAATCCTTCAATAAATTCTTCTAAATCAATTTCACCATCATTATTAATATCAAATTTCTTATATAATATATATAAATCTTTTTTTTCTCTTTCATTTTGTGGTTTAATCATATCACAAAATTCTTTAAAGGAAATTTTTCCAGAACAATCAGCATCATAACTTTTAAAGCATTCTAACAACTGTTCTTTTTTAATATATTTTTCATAATCCATCATCGCAGAAATAAATTCAGTAAAATTAATTAATCCATTTTTATCAACATCCATTTCATTAAATATTTCTATTAATTCATCAGGATTTATTTTTTTTCCTAAATTACATTTATCAATTCCTTTTTTAATTTCTTCCATAGTTAAATCACCATCTGAATTAGTGTCTAAGCTTTTAAATATTTCAACAAAATTTCTAGTCTCATCTTCAGTTAATCTAAAAGCAGTAAAGTTAATAACTGATTTTTGCATTAAGTTCAATCTTGAATATTTTTTAATATGATTCCAATCAATTAACAACACTTCATTTTTTGAATTTGGTGCATTTTCTTTAATCCATTGAGTTTCTAATAATTCAGCAGCAGAAGGTCTTTTTTTTTTATCAACTAATATACTTTTAATTAAATCTTTTGCATCTTCTGAAATTTTATCAAATTCAGGATAAAAGGAATATTTCATTGAGCATATTTTATTTTTTAATTCTTCTTCGTTTTTACTATAAAAAGGTGGTTTTCCACATAACATAATATATAATATTATTCCACAAGACCAAATATCACATTTTTCATTATATTTATCATTAATTACCTCAGGAGCCATATAAAATGTTGTTCCAACTGCTCCTTTCATTTCATCATCTTCTCCATTGAATATTTTACTTAAACCAAAATCTATTAATTTAATAGGACTATTTTCTTCTATTGTACTAAATAATATATTTTCAGGTTTTAAATCTCTATGACATACTCCGTGAGCATGTAAATAATTAACAGCTTCTAATAATTGTTTAAATATTTTAGCAGCGTCTTTTTCAGTATACATTGATAATTTTTTAGCTTTTTTTGCTAATCTATCAAAGAATTCTCCTCCTAAGCATTCTTCCATTATTAAATATATATAAATATGATCTTCATATATGTCATATAATTTAATTATATTAGGATGATCTGTTGCTCTTAATAAATCTATTTCTGTTTTAAATCTTTGTTTATTTTTAATTTGTCTTTTATTCATTTTTTTACAAGCGTAAATATGTCCTGTTGTTATATTTTGTACTCTTATTACATGACCGTATGAACCGTGTCCTAATTCTTGAATGAAATTATAATATGATTTTATATCTGCTATATGAGCTCCGATAAAATGAGATTTTCTTATCATTTATTTTTTATTTAATTTTTAAAGGTGGTTTTTTTTAGGTTTAATTTTTTTTTTTTTTTAATATTTTATTTCTTTTTTAATTATCTATTTATATTTTTATTTATTTTAGAGGAAAAAAAATTCATTTTTGAAAATGGAAATTTTAAATAAGAACAAAGAAGAAAGGAATATTTTTCAGTTTTTAGTAAATGATTTTTTTTTTCATCCTTCTAATTCTATCAATAAAACTCGTTTAAATAATAATGACACTTTTCAATTAGTATTATTCATAATTACAATCATAAAAAATACTTTAAAACATATTTATAACATAACAATTTTTAACTTACGCCGATTGAATACTTCTCTTAATTTTTTAGAATTTATATTTTTTATTTTTCTTTTCTTAATAACATTCATTTACTCAGAAATAATCGATGAAGATGATAATTCTGATATTCCAGATTCAATAATATATAGTGCTTACTTTCACAATCAAAAAATAATACATATAACATATGAAAGTATAGCAAATAATAAATCTTTTCATAATGAATTTACAGAGTCAATGGATTCAATGGATATAATATCAGATTATCAAAATGAATATAAACAAAATGAAAAAATAGGAAAAAATATTTATCAATTGTATGGTAATAATACTATCTTTAAATTATATTTAGAAGATTTGGAAAAAATGGTTAATTCTTCTATAATTAGTGAAAGACAAGCCAAAATTTTATGGCAAATTTTACTTAATAATAAAGTTGAATATTGTAAAAGTTATTATTCTAATTATTTATTAATTAAGAAACAAGAAGTTTATCTTTTTAATTTTTTCCCTTTGAAAACTGGTCTTTTTACTTGTATTTCTTGTTTAATATTATATATTTTCATATTAAAAACTTATACTTCAAGAATAAGAGATTCTTTTATTTTTAATATTTTAGGTTTTCTTATTACTTTTTTAGTTTTGAATTGTTTATATGAAAATAAATATTATAGTGCTTCAGGTTTATTATTTATTCAACTTTCATATTTTTTAAAATGCTTAATAGAAACTTTTTTCCTGAAAGCAAGAATTTCAAGAGAAGAGATTGAAATCTTTAGTTCAAATTTAAGTGCCAATAACTTTAATCAATTTATATCAAAGTTTGTAATTTTAATGTGTTTAACTTTAACTTCTGGATTTTTAATTTTTGGAATTTATCGTGTTTGGATTAATTATATAATATTTTATTTGTCTTTATTTACTTTAGTTATTTTTATAAGTAATTGTCTTTGTTTACTTGAGCCACCATCATTTTTATTTCCTTTGAAAAACTTACTAATAGTAATTTTAGGATTAATAAATTTTATAATATCAAAATTTCATAAAAATATATATCATTATAAATTTAATATATTTAAAGAAATAAAATTTAATCATTACTTAAGAACTTTAGAATCATTAATACCAGATTCATTATATTTAGTAAGTGATTTTTTTACGCTTTTTTGTTTTCATTATTTAAATGATTTTCTAAAAACTCAAATGAATAAGTATTTAATTTTACCTTCTCATCCTAATAAAAAATTTACTTATGATGATTGTTTTTGGTTACTTGGATTTATAATTGGAATAGGAATAGGAATTATTGGAATGTTAAAAGGAGAATATATGTGTTATATGATAAGTATGTATTTTGTAAAAATAGTAATGGATATTTTTTCTAAAGTTTTCAATATTAAATTAGTAAGAATAGTCAATGATAGTATTTTATTAATTTATATTTTTATGAATCATATTATAAATAATAAAGGAGATAATTATTTAGTTGATTTATTTTCTTCTAAAGAAGAAAATAGATTTATCCCAAAATATATTTGTAAAATACTTTCACTTATACAAATTTTATGTTATATGCTAATGAATTTTGATTATGTTTATTCTCAAATTTCGGATAAAAATTTAGATTTGGAAAATTTAGACGTAAGCACTAAAGAAGTTTATACTATAGCAACAATAAAAAAAAATTATCATGCGACTTTTCATCTTCAATTAATTAAACCTGAGAAGCAATTTAGTTTTAAAACTTTTTTTTTTATAAATTTAGAATTTTATCTTAATTATATGGGTATATGTTTAATTTTTTATATAATGAAATATAGTGAAAGATCATATATGTGTTTAACAATACTTGCTTTTATTTTAATTTTATTTTTCGCAAGGAAATTTTTTATTATACATGAATTAAAAAAAGATTATGAATATCTATTTTCATATATTTATGCTTTAATTATAAATATGAGATTATTAGTTCTTACTAAAAATAATTTTATTTTAAAAGTTTTATGTGATATTAATGTTCTTTGTTTAATTTTATTTTATTCTTTAGTTGATAGAAGAAAAAATATTATTACTTTGTTGATTTATTTTCAATTATATGCTGGGTGTTTAATTTTAAATTCTAATTTTTTATTTTTTGATTTATTATCTATTGTATGTCTTCTTATAACATTTCAATTTAAAACAAATAATAATAGTGATTATGGTTTTATGGATGATGAAAGTGGTGATAATGGTTATTCTTGTTATTTTTTTTTTCCGGCTTTTGTTATTTTATCTTTTCAATTATATGGTTTTAAAAATGTGTTTTTTTGGATGAATAAGATTAATGATTGTATGAAAAAAATATTATTTGGCTTTGATATACTTAATATTTTTATTACTTTAAAAGAAAGTAAAAATGGGATATTTTTAGAAATTAAAATTATTAAAAAAATCATTACTTTCTTTTTAAAGTAATTTAAAAAAAATTTTTAAATAAGTATTATTATAAATAATAATAATACTATTAAAGAATTATTTAATTATTTATATAATTAATATTTAAAAAAACAAAATGATTAGTTGTTGAACTTTTTTTATAAATTATTCATATGAAAAATTAAATTAAAATGAAAAATGAAAATAAATTAAAATCGAGACCAATATTAGAAATTAATTTATTGGAAACAATTAATAGAGATGATTTATTTGAAAATAAAGATTTTAATAAAAAATATATTAACCAAATAATAGAAGAAGAAGTATATAAAGGAAATCATACTGATAATAATATTGAAAGTGACGAAAGAGATTTATTTCATAATATATATGAAAATGAAGTAATTAAAAAACCTAATTTAAATACTACTCCAACTCATAAGAAGAATAAATCAAGTATTCTTCCTAATTTTAATAAGCAAAAAAGCCTTTTAGGAAATAGTAATTTTATTGAAACAAAATTAAAGAAATATAAACCTAAATATAAACAAAATTTAAATAATAATAATAATGATCCTTTTAGTAGATTAAGTAAAAATAAACAAATCAATGTTGAAAAAACTTTACAAAATAATTCGAAATCTATTCATAAATTAAAAAATTCATTTGATTTAAATTTACAAAATTTAAAAGCTAATAATAATAAAGTATCATTAAAAAAAAGAAAAGGAAGTGATGATATAAAATCTTCAATTCAAAATAATAAAATAAATAAACAAATGAAATTAATATCAAATATACAAAATAACCCTTTTTCACAAATTAATAAATTAGATTTGAATAATTCAAATTATACTTTAAATAACTTAAAATATCAATCTCCTGTAACACCAAAATTTAATAGAAGTTTTAATGAAAATATTATTTATCAAAATAGAGAATTTAATGAAAATAATAATAATGATGATAATTTATATGAATATAATTTAAATTATAATTTTAAAGAATATGAAAATAATCAAAATATTAAATATAATGATAATCAAAATTTATCTTTTATATCAAATCAATCAAATAAAGTTTATAAATATAAAGGAAATAATACTAATAAACAAAATTTATTTAATTATAATAATCAAAATCAATATTTTTTTAATATTAATGAATATTATCCACAGAATAATATTGAAAGTAATTATAATAATTATTCTCAGAAAAAAGTATTAAAAAAATCTTTATCAACTGATAAAATATTTCAAAAGAAAATAATTAATAAAAAATATGATAATATTAATTCAAATATATTAGATGATAATTATAATACAAGAATAGAAGATAAAAACATTAAAAAAACATATTATAATTATGATCAACTAAAAGAATATGAAGATCTAAGAGAAAACTCTTATAAACCAAAAATAAATAAAATGAAATATAATAATAATCATTATAACTTTTTAAATTATAATAAAAATAACAAAGAAGAACAAAGTCAAATAAATTCATATATGAGATTGAAAAAAAATCAATTAGAATCAATGAATTATAATGATTATCAAAAACAGCAATTTTTCATTAAAAGAAACTTAAAAAAAAATAATACAAGAAAAAAAAGCGCAGACGTAGTAAATTATATAAAAGAAAATGATCAAAATCAAAGAAACATAATACATCAAATGGTAGAATTCCTATAAAAAAAATAATAGAATTTTTAAAAATATAAAATAAATTTTTTCCATAAAAAAAAAAAAGTTAAATAACCCCTTTAAAAATTTTTAAAAAATTAAATAAATAAATCAATCGATTTTATTTGCTTAATTCTTCAATAATAAAATTCATCCATAAATCACATAAAACACAACCAGGTTCATCAAAGCCAACTTCTTGACCATCTAAATAAGAACTTCTTCCTCTTTTACTTTGTAATTTTTTAACATCTTCTAATAATTTATTTCTATTTTCATTAAACACTTTTTTAACTTCATCAAAGCTTTTACAATTTAATAATAATTTACTCATAGGAATTAAATAATCTAACATAGTTCTATCACCAACTTTTGCTTTTCCAACTCTTGAAATCATTTCACTTCCGTTAAATAAACTATTTAAATAATTTTCTATTTTATTGTTTTCAAATTTATTTTCTAAAAAATCAGAAGCTCTAATTAAAAAACTCATATATAAAGGACCTGAAGTTCCTCCGAATCCAGCACCAATATCTTCTCCTATGTTTTTAATTGAGTTTTTAAAATCATTTTCAAAATCATAATACTTTAAATTTTCTAAGGATTTTCCTATTGCATTATACATTCCTGTTCCTATATCACCATCACCTACTTTTTTATCTAAAGTATTTAATTCTTCTTGCTTTGATTGAAGGAAAGTAAATAAGTTTTTTATTAATATATATGTTTTATTATTAAGGTTTTGTTCTTTTATTTCAGGTTTTTTATCAAATAATATTTGGTTTTTTAATACTTTGTTATATTGTTCATCTGGGTTTTTTATTATATTCCAAATACATGTTCTATGTACTTTAGAATCAATTGAATATAATATTTTATTTTTGTTTAAATTAGTAAAGTCATTTTCATTTAAGTTCATTATTGTTATTGAAAAAGCTCTCATATCTAATGATGTCATAATATTCCCATAAATAATTCTATGAACATTATATTGTTTATCTTTTAAATTATATACATAATCAAATAAACTTTTAATAATAATATTCATTTCAATTAAAGTTAAACAACCTAAATTATTAACAACAAAAACAACATCTTTCATTTTATCAAAGCTTTCCTTTTTAATATTACTATTAAAGCATTTTTCAAAAATTATTTTAATAACATCATTAACATTATTATACTTTAATCTTTCTTTACCTTTTTCACCATGAATTCCTAAGCCTAATTCAAATTCATCATTTTTCATTAATTCATTTGAATTAATATGAGAAAAAGGAGGAATACAAGTTGTAAGAGAAACTCCTACAGTATATAAAGACTTAACAATATTTTTTCCATAATTTAATATTTCTTCAAAGGAATATCCTTGAACAGCTAAATCACCTAAAATTTTATATAATAAAACAGTTCCACACAAACCTCTTCTTCTATTAAATGAATTTTCTTCAATTTCATTATTTAAATTAACTAAACTAATATCATCATCAACAATAATCATATCTACTTTTTTATTATTATTTTTAAAAATTTCACAAGCTAAAGAAAAATTAATAACATCACCGGAATAATTTTTAACAATAACAATGACTCCGTTATCAGAGTAAATTTTTTCAATAGCATTTATTATGTTTTTACATGAAGGAGAAGAAAAAATGTCTCCGCAAACAGCACAAGTTAACATTCCTTTTGAAACGTAGCCTGAATGAGAAGGTTCGTGTCCGCTTCCGCCTCCGCAAACTAATCTTACGTTATTTGAGTTTAGTTGAGATTTGTCGTATATAAAATTATATTGAGGGTAATATATTAGATTTGGATTTGATAATAATCCTCCTGTTAAGGAGTCTTTTATTATTTCGTCTTTAGAATTTGTAAAGTATTTAGATGTTATTGTGGATTCTGTCATTTTTTATTGTTTTATATATATTATAATCTTTTATTTTGTTTTTGAGATTTAAATTTTATTATATTTTATTAAATATTATTAAATTTTTATTTTTTTATTTTTTTTTTTGTTAATTATATAACATATTTTTTGGAAGGAATAAATAAACTAATTTGTTATTATTGATATTTTTTCTATATATAAAAGCTTTTGGTTTTTATCGTTTTTTATCAATGTCTGTTAGTGAATTTTTAATACTCTTATTTATATATTATATTATGTTTTCATCAATTATCTTATGATTAAAAATGATAAATTATATTAAAAGAGTGGTGTATTTTCAATATTCTATGGAATAATACTATTATTTAATCATTCAACCCTTTTTTTCTTCTTCTAATTCAATTTCAAAAGATTAACATTAATAATTATAAACTTAAATTAATTGTCAGTGGACCAATTAAATGAATCAAAAACTTAGTTTTCCCTTTATAATTATTACTATTAAGATATATACTATAATACATCCTTCAATTAAAATTTCTTCATTTTCACATTATATATAAATTGTATATTTTTAAATTTTAAATTGATTGATAAACATAAATGAAATTTTAGATCAACGCAATAAATAAAAACAAACAATATAATTTCTCCTTATTCATATATATAACTTTTAAAATATATTGAAAAAAAATATAAAAAAATAAAAAAAAAATCAAAATAATAAAAACAAAAAAAAAATCAAAAAAAAATCAAAAAAAAAATATAAAAAAAGCAAGAAATTTTTAAATAAAAAAAACAAAAGAAATTATAAAATTTATTTCCTTCTTCCAGAGCTTCTCCCACCTCTAACTTCTCTAACTTCTCTTACTTCTTTAACCACTTTCTTACCTCCACTTTGAATTTCTTTAACATCTCTTTCTGTTTTAGTAAGTAGAACTTCAGTAGTTGAAATTTCTCTTTTACTTTTAGGATCAGTATAACTAGTAGAATTCATTTCAATATCATTAAATCCAGCTAATCTCGCATTAGCTTCCACTTGTTTAGCATCATATTCCTGCATCACTGCAACAGGTTGTGAAATAACTATTGATACTTTAGCTCCTGGTTGTAATGAAGTATATAAATTTGATAAAGCATAACTTGTTAAGTAATCAACATCTGTGTTTATTATTGAAGCTTCTGAAAATTGATTAGGACGAACACATTTTAATCCTGCTATATGAGGACCTGGAAGGTAAAATATATCTGGTTCGTCTATGTAGTTGTCTTCAGAATCTACTACTAGTTTTATTGACATTTTTTTTTTTTTAAATTATATGTTTTTTATAGTTTTATTTCGGATTTTATGGGTTTCTTGGATTTTTATATATTTTTTTTTTATTTTTATTTAATTGGTATTTAGTTTAATTTTGTTTTTTTTTTTTATTTTTTTTTATTTTTATAAGTTGTTTTTTTAATTATATAAATGGGTTAATTAATTTATAAAATTTTTTTATAAAATAATCTTAAAATTTAAAGAAAAAGAAAAAGAAAAATAATAATAATAATAATAATTTAAAATTATTTCTTTTGTAAATCCTTTTTCAAAGTATGAATATTAGAATTATTAGTAATATTACTTTTTCCAGAGGTAATACTTTTATTTTCTACATTTTTCCCAACTACATTATACTTAGCATTTTTCCCAGCTCTTTTTTGTTCTAAAACCATATTCTTTTTATCTTCTTCCATTTTCATATTAACATACTTTTCTTTATCAGGACCATCTAAATATTCAGGAAACTTTTTTCTAAACTCTTCAATGCCTCCACTTAAAAAGAACACATTATCATAACCTTTTTGAAATAATAAATTAGCATAAGGCACTCCACTTCTTTCATCAGAATGATATAATATAATCATTTTACCTTCTTTATTCTTCATCATAATCATTTCAGTTAAAAATTTATCTCTTGATATCATAACTCCAGGAAAGCTAATTGCTTCTTTTATATGACAATTATTATATTCGCTTTCATCTCTTAAATCTAAAATAATATAATCAATTTCACTTAAATTTCCTAACATTTCAGTTGCGTAAGTTACTGCAGTTACTCCTGTGATATTACTTTTATTTGTGTTTTGAGAAAATACACTTTGGTTATCATTATTGTTATTATTTAATTGGTTATTGTCTTCGTTTCCTAAATTATATATACTTTCTATTTGGTTTTCTTGAGTTGATTTTAGTAATTTTATTATTGTGCTTCCTTTTAATCTTTTAAATAATTCACTTTTTCTTTTACTTACTAATTGATCACTTATAAAAGCTACATTATTTATTGTCGATCCTGTATCAATTACTTTACTTACATTTTT
>JAEEGK010018942.1_pt1 | contig 14824 bp, 16 predicted proteins | sample 8958771 | NCBI WGS metagenome assembly JAEEGK01 (sample SAMN16246547, study PRJNA631951) | gut metagenome | biome: gut microbiome; feature: rumen; material: SC-attached | host: Bos | place: Iran: Karaj | collected 2018-10 | reverse complement strand
TATCGTGGTTGACACCGAGCGTTGCAAGGGATGCTCACTCTGCATCATTGCTTGCCCGCAGAAGGTCATCGCACTGGCCGGAAAAGTGAATCTGCACGGTTATCCCTACGTGGAGGCTGCCAATGAGGAGGCCTGTGTAGGCTGTGCTTCGTGTGGCATCGTCTGCCCCGACGGATGTATTACCGTGTATCGTAAAAAAGTGGAGGAGTAAAAACTATGGCAGAAGAAAAAGAAGTTGTGTTGATGAAAGGCAACGAGGCTATTGCCCACGCTGCTATTCGTTGCGGATGCGACGGCTATTTCGGCTATCCTATTACTCCGCAGAGTGAAGTTATCGAGACGCTGGCAGAGCTTAAGCCTTGGGAAACTACTGGTATGCAGGTAGTACAGGCTGAGAGTGAGTTGGCGTCGATTTATATGGTCTATGGCGCTGCCGGTGCTGGCAAGCGTGCCATGACCTCCAGCTCTTCTCCTGGCATCGCCCTGATGCAGGAGGGCATCACCTATATGGCTGGTGCTGAGGTGCCTGGTGTGTTTGTGAACGTTCAGCGTGGCGGTCCTGGTCTGGGTACTATCCAGCCCTCTCAGGGTGACTATTTCCAGGCTACCCGTGGTGGTGGTAATGGTGACTACAATGTCATTGTGCTCGCACCGAACTCTGTGCAGGAGATGGCCGACTTTGTAGACCTTGCCTTTGAGCTTGCTTTCAAGTATCGCAACCCCGCCATGATTCTTTCCGATGGTGTCATTGGTCAGATGATGGAGAAGGTGGTGCTGCCCCCGCAAAAGCCCCGTCGCACTGACGAGGAGGTGATTCGCGAGTGCCCCTGGGCTTCTACTGGTAAGCCCAAGAACCGTGAGCGTGTGGTTATCACTTCGCTGGAGCTGAAGCCCGAAGCTATGGAGGCCCGCAATATTGCCCTTCAGGAAAAGTACCGCAAAATTCAGGAGAATGAGGTGCGCTTCGAGCAGCAGCAGATGGACGATGCCGATTATGCTATCGTAGCCTTTGGCTCTGCTGCCCGTCTGTCGGAAAAAGCTATTGAGATTGCCCGTGAGCAGGGTATTAAGGTCGGTTTGTTCCGTCCCATCACCCTCTGGCCGTTCCCCACGAAGCAGATTGCTGAGCTGGCCAAGACCAAGAAGGGTATCCTCGTGGTTGAGATCAACGCTGGCCAGATGGTGCAGGACGTACGTCTTGCTGTCAATGGTGCAGTGCCTGTTGAGCAGTTCGGACGCCTTGGTGGAATCGTACCTGAGCCCGAGGAAATTGTGGATGCTTTAAAAGAAAAGGTTATGGAGATATAGGAAGATAGAAGGAGATAGATGAAGATAAAGGACAATAGTATAATACTATCCCCAAAGTAATGTCCTCTAACTTCTTCTAACTTCCTCTAACTTCTTCTAACTTCTTAAAAATAAGAACAATGGATAGAAATCAAATAGTTCAACCAGAGAACATCGTCTGCAAGAAGCCGACGCTGATGAACGACAACAATATGCACTACTGCCCAGGCTGTAGCCACGGTGTGGTGCATAAGCTCATTGCTGAAGTCATCGAGGAAATGGGTATGGAAGACAAGGCTGTGGGTGTCTCTCCCGTAGGCTGTGCCGTCTTCGCGTACAATTATATAGATATTGACTGGCAGGAAGCTGCCCACGGACGTGCACCCGCACTGGCTACGGGTATTAAGCGCTGCTGGCCCGACCGTCTCGTCTTCACCTATCAGGGCGATGGCGACCTGGCTTGTATCGGTACCTGTGAGACCATTCATGCCCTGAATCGTGGCGAGAACATTGTTATCGTCTTCGTCAATAATGCCATCTATGGTATGACGGGTGGACAGATGGCTCCCACAACGCTGATTGGTCAGAAAACCTCTACTTGCCCTTACGGACGTGATCCGGAGATTCACGGTTATCCCTTGAAGATTGCTGATATCGCTGCCCAGTTGGAGGGTACCTGCTACGTCACTCGCCAGAGTGTAGAGAGTGTTGCCTCTATCAACAAGGCCAAGAAGGCGCTGCGTAAGGCTTTCGAGGCTTCTATGGCTGGCAAGGGCTCATCGCTCGTTGAGTTCGTCTCTACCTGCAACAGTGGTTGGAAACTCACTCCTGCAAAGGCTAACGAATGGATGAAGGAGAACATGTTCCCCTTCTATCCCAAAGGAGATTTAAAAGACAGGACATAAAAGCCCACCCCCAGCCCCTCCCCAAGGGAGGGGAGTCTGAATAGACTGGAGGTGAAAGTTAATATAATAATGAGTAACAATTAATTAAGGAGACCCCCAAAGTAACCAAACTCCCCTCCCTTGGGGAGGGGTTGGGGGTAGGCTATATGAAAAAGGAAATTATAATTTCAGGTTTCGGAGGTCAGGGCGTGCTCTCAATGGGTAAGATTTTGGCCTATAGTGGACTGATGGAGGACAAGGAGGTCACCTGGATGCCCGCCTACGGTCCTGAGCAGCGTGGCGGTACTGCCAACGTCACCGTCATCGTCAGCGACGAGCGCATCTCGTCACCCATCCTCTCGAAGTACGACATTGCCGTAGTGCTCAACCAGCCCTCGCTCGAGAAGTTTGAACCCAAAATCAAGCCCGGTGGCGTGCTCATTTACGACGGCTTTGGTATCATCAATCCGCCTACGCGCAAGGACATCACCGTCTACCGTATTGACGCAATGGACAAGGCTGCTGAGATGAAGAACGGCAAGGTCTTCAACATGATTGTCCTCGGCGGACTGCTGAAGGTGGCTCCCGTAGTCAGCACTCACGGTGTGGAGAAGGCCCTGAAAAAGACCCTTCCCGAGCGCCATCACGACCTCATCCCCTTGAACATGCAGGCTGTGGACGAGGGTGCCAAGATTATTCAAGAGATTTAGTTTGTTGGCTTTAGCTCCAGACTTTTGGGGTTTAGCCAATTGAATCCTAAGCATATCGTCGGCTTCTATTCTATACTCGGTAATATCGTCGAGGTAGGGTAGAAGCCGATGTTTTTGCATATTTATCCCCAAAAGTTTGGTCATTAAGGGAAAAATGCGTAACTTTGCAACCTAAATGTTAACACGATAAGCGTGAAAGTTAAGGAAGTGTTGAGCGCCCTTGAACAGTTCGCGCCCCTGCCCTTGCAGGAAAGCTGGGACAATGCTGGCTTGCAAGTAGGATTGACAGAGGCGGAGGTTTCAGGGGCATTATTGTGTCTGGACGTCACTGAAAAGGTGATAGAAGAGGCGTTGGAAAAGGACTGTAACCTGGTGGTAAGCCATCACCCGCTACTGTTCCGTGGACTAAAGACTATCAGCGATCTGACAGATGTACAGCGAACGGTGGTGAAGGCTATCGAAAAGCGTGTCTGTGTCGTGTCAATGCACACGAACATGGACAATGCACAGGGTGGTGTGAACTTCAGAATAGCCCAGAAACTGGGACTGGAAAACGTTACGTTCATGAGTCCCAGGCAGGTAGGCGAAACAACCTGTGGCAGCGGTGTTATCGGACAGTTCTCGGAGCCGATGGCTGCTGACGATTTCGTGAAGAAGGTGAAGCAGACATTCTGCGTGGAATGTGCCATGACCAACGAATTGCTGCGCCGTCCGATTCAGCGCGTGGCTATCTGTGGCGGAGCGGGCGATTTCCTGCTTGATGAAGCTGTTGGTATGGGTGCAGACGCCTTTATTACAGGTGAGATGCATTATCATCAGTATTTTGGCTATGAGCAGAAAATACAGATTTGTGTCATCGGCCACTACCAGAGTGAGCAGTTCACTACTGAGGTGTTCCGCGACATTATCAACGCTCAGTGCCCAGGGGTGAGGACGGAGATAGCAGAGACCTGCACCAACCCGATTTATTATTTATAAGGTGATAACGATATAACGTAATAACGACATAAAAGTAATAAGAATTATGGCAAAGAAAGATCCTACAGACTTGACGGTAGAAGAGAAGCTGAAGACACTCTACCAGATGCAGACGGCCTTGTCGGCTATTGACGAGAAACGTACCTTGCGTGGTGAGCTGCCCCAGGAGGTTGATGACCTGGAAGACGAAATTGAAGGTCTGCACACGCGTATCCAGCGTATTCAGGCTGACATTGATGAGTTCCAGTCGGCAGTGGTTCAGAAGAAGGGTGAGATTGCTGATGCTGAAGCCAGCGTTGCCCGTTACAAGAGACAGCTGGATGAGGTGAAGAACAACCGCGAGTACGACACGCTGTCGAAGGAGATTGAGTTCCAGTCTCTGGAAATTGAGCTTTGTAACAAGAAAATCCGCGAAGCTCAGTCACGTATTGCAGAGAAGAGCGAGGAACTGAACCAGAACGTACAGCTGGTAGAGGAGCGCAGAGGCGACCTTGACCTGAAGAAGAGCGAACTGGACGAGATTATGGAAGAGACCCGCGCTGAGGAGGAGAAACTGAAGGAGAAGGTGAAGGAACTGGAGGCTAAGATTGAACCCCGCCTGCTCACCTCTTTCAAGCGTATCCGCAAGAATGCCCGCAATGGCTTGGGCATCGTCTATGTGCAGCGTGATGCTTGTGGTGGCTGCTTCAACAAGATTCCGCCCCAGCGTCAGCTCGACATCAAGATGCACAAGAAGATTATTGTCTGTGAGTACTGCGGACGTATCATGATTGACCCGGAACTGGCTGGCGTGAAGATTGACAAGCCCGTAGACGCAAGCGAGAAGAAGACCACGCGTAAGCGCGCTATCCGCAAGACCTCAACGGCTTCTTCGAAGAAGGCAGCCGATGCTAACGACATGGAGTAATAGCGTCGTACTCCGGTATTTCGGTTAGAAACCGATAGGAACGATTTTCGTAGTCCATTTGGCAGCAGTAGTGCTGTATGCCATTGCTAACTACAAGATAATCAGCATGCAGCAGAAGATTGTAGACCGCTATCTGGTCGAATGTCTTCTGCTGTATTTGTATTTGCGGGGCCTTGTATTCGATGATCATCTGCGGCTGCATATTCTTGTTATACAGCACGGTGTCGCACCTGAGCCGTTTGTCGCCTATACGCAGCTCCGTCTCGTTGACGAGCAGTCCCTTGGGGTAGCCTTTGTGCTCGACTAAAAAGTGGACGAAGTGCTGGCGCACCCATTCCTCGGGAGTCATTGCAACGAACTTGCGACGCAGAAAGTCAAAAATCTGTTGTTTCCCGTCTTTTTCCGCAACATTTATCTCGTATTCGGGTAGGTTTAATTGCATTTTATTTTGTTTTTCGCTCGAATTACACTAATTTTGCAGGCAAAAGTACGAATTTTAACCGAGAAAACCGATTGAATGTCAAAAAAAAGCATTCTGCTGACATCTATTTTCGTGCCTGCCAAGGGATTGCTCATCAGTGGTATGGTAATGCCCATGCTCACGTGTTTCAACCGCATGAAGACCTACCGCTACAACTCAGTGATTATCTATAGCTTCCGTTTCCATCATGATAATAATCGCGGCGTACTGAGGGAGTGGTTCGTAAATACAGCACTGGGATTCCGGTTCTGAATGGGTTAAAAACAATAAATCAAGTGTCTATGGCAGAACAGAAAACAGAAACCTACGACAGCATCATGAGCGACCTGAAAGCGGGCCATTACGCCCCCGTCTACTACCTCATGGGCGAAGAATCTTATTATATCGACAAGATCAGCGACTACATTGCCAATCATGCCCTACAGCCAGAGGAGCGCGACTTCAACCAGACCATCCTCTTCGGATCAGACGTGACAGCGGCACAGATTGCCGATGCAGCCCGCCGTTACCCAATGATGGCAGAACGGCAGGTCGTCATCGTCAAGGAGGCGCAGAATTTGAAGCAGACAGACCAGTTAGAGAAGTATTTCAAGCAGCCTTCGCCCCAGACAGTGCTCGTTATGTGCCACAAAAACGGCACTATTGATGGTCGGAAACGCGAATATGTGAAGGCCATCCGTGCTGCAGGCGTGCTTTTCGAAAGCAAAAAGCTGCGCGAACGCGACCTCCCTGCCTTTATCGAGGCCTATCTTCAGCAGCGCCAGGTAAGTATCGACCCCAAATCCACGCAACTTATCGCTGATGCCATAGGTGCCGACCTGAGTCGCCTCACAAGTGAGCTCGACAAGGTTGTCCTCTCGTTGCCGGCAGAGGGTAGGAGGGTAACGCCCCAGGTAGTTGAAGAGCAAATCGGCGTGAGCAGGGAATTCAACTCTTTCGAGCTGCGTGATGCCATTGTCAACCGAAATGTTTTCAAGGCCAATCAGATAATCAAATATTTTGACAATAATCCGAAGGCCGGTAGCATCTACTCATTTCTCCCAATGCTCTTCAATTTCTTCCAGAATCTCATGATCGCCTTCTACGCGCCAAATAGGCAAAGCCAGGAGGGGGTTGCAGAGTGGCTGGAATTGAGATCTCCGTGGGCTGCCAAGGAGTATATGACAGGCATGAGAAACTACTCTGGAATGAAAGTGATGCAGATTATTTCCAAGATACGTGAAATAGATGCCAAAAGTAAGGGCTTGGATAACCCAAACACCCCTCCAGGGGAGCTGATGAAGGAGCTAATTTTTTACATTTTGCACTAATTTCGTTTCTAGTTTCAGCCAAAATCGCGTCCCATGTGGACGCTTTTTTTATGCCCAAACACCAGTGGGAGTAGGGGTTCTGCGCAATTTCATACCTCTCAAAACTCGCGTATTTTCAGCCTCCTTAGCCAATGGTTCAGAATTTGCGAGAAATGGCAAAAATCGAAAAAATGGAGGGCCCGGAATTTTGCGTTCACAATTATTAGCATTTTACTTTTCAAATTTACAACTACAAAGCGTTACAAATAATGAATTACAATTCGGTTTTGAATCGTAAATTTACATATTCGATGCAAAACTTTAGTTGTTTACGATTCAAAAATACAAATCTAAAACAGTAAGATTCATTTCCCCGAACCATAAATATACATCAGTTATTCCAATGATATAAATCTATTCATTTCCAATGACTTATACTAAAGTATTCAAGAATATGAAGAATTGAAATCAGCATTTATTGATCTAAACCCCTACCTTATCCCCTTATTATGCCGCATGTTTGGTAAATAGCTTATTTATACCCAGTTATTTAGCTAATTTTCTTTCCCGAAAGGCTTTGTTACATTTATTTCTCTAAATTTATGTTTGTGTTTTGAAACTTAAAATCAATATTTGATTTACTTTTGAAAACCAAATATCAGAAATATAAATTTATATTTTACAATTAAAATTTCCCGTTACATTTGTTGCGTAATTCATTTTTTCTTTTTACCTTTGTAAACTGAAACGAAAACGGGGAAAATGCCCCAAATTGCACTTACAACAGTATGAAAGATAGAATTCGCCAGATTATGGAGTCGCAACACATGACCCAACAAGTGTTCGCTCAGTTCATAGAAATGTCACCTGCTTCACTGAGCAGTATCTTCAATGGCAGGACTAAGCCTACCCTCAATGTAGTCGAAGCCATCAAAAAGAAAATTCCTGACATCAGCACAGAGTGGCTCCTGTTTGGATCAGGAAGCATGTATAGTAATTATAATAAGGTGGAAAACGCACCCGCTGACACCCCCTCTACAGGGTCAGATTCACTGTTTGATTTTTCTGACTTCTCCCCCTCCCCCTCTGAGGCTGTGTCTAATCACGACGAAAAACAGGGTTCGCAACCTCCTGTATCTTTAAATGTAAAATCTACACGATTAAATTCCCCTCGAGAAGAAATCAAAATATTTGACAAACAACCTCCTCGTCGCGTTACCGAAATCCGTGTATTTTACGATGATCAAACGTGGGAGAGTTTTGTTCCTGCCAAGAAATAAAAGGTAGAGGGCCTGCAAGCAATTGGTGCAGCCCTATTTCTTCTTATTTCAGAGCAGCAGCTTTATTTTTTCACGCTAATGGTCAGCACCCCTGCCGACAGGGCAGGAACAGCAAGAACGACCTCATTTCCATCTGGTTCTTCTGTGGGGTTCACCACCTTCACAATCACTCCTGAGCCATTCTCCTACATGGTGGTGCTCACGCTGAGGTTTCCTGTCTCACCGCTATAGGCTAGACGGTAACGTGGGCGCGAATCGCGAATTCATTCTTTAGTTTTCCACGTATACCTCATTTATGGCAATTCTTTATTGGCAGAATAAGTAGCGTTTGTAAAGATATTGAATCCATTTCTGATGTTCTTCCGAAGTGAAATGGTGAGACAATATTTCAAACAACTTTTCGTAGGTGAAAATGAAGAAAGTGTTTTTGCCTTTTTCTGTCAGCACCTCGCGATACTCGGCAGCTACTGAATGGAAGTGAGGATTGGCATTGGGGAATACGGTCATTGAGACGAAATGACAGATGTCACCATGCAAGACCATTGAAGCGCCGAGGATATGGTTGCGCCATATCTGACGGAGGTTGTCAGAGACAAGTTCAGCCTCACAGTTGGGGATATAGTAGCCGGATTTGTTGGTCGCTTGTGCGTAGTGCGGAGAGAGACGGACGTTTCCTTGTTCATCATGTGTGTTCTTGTATTCCGTTTCACCTATCTTGTATTCCCTTTCGGTATATTTCACTTCTATGCCGACTGCTCCTTTGCTGCCATCTTTGTGTCGATAAAGCACAAAGGCATCGAAGGCTGTGCCATCGTTGAGATAGTCGCTTTTGGGCTGAGGGGCAAACTCAATTCTCACCTGCAGCACTTCTGCGATACCATCTGTACCCAATAAGTCGTTGAAGAAATCGCAGGTTGCATCCTTGTTCTGCTCCTTCATCATGGGGAAGAAAAGGTTGTAAGGAATATGCTCGCTGCGGAGCGCATTATTAAGCAAGTTCAGACCAATCTTCGTGCGGTCGTCACGGTACATCTCTAAGATTTCCCTGCGGAAACCTTCATAGAAAACCAAGCCCTTTAGAGCATATTCATCTTTCAGCCATACCCCATGATGAGGACGCTCATCCCAAATGCAGACATCACCAAACTCCTTGGCCCACTGCCTCACAATAGACTCTTGATATTGTCTTGCTTCACTCATGAACGAGGCATGGTCGTGATGTGCTCTGCGTGTCATTACTTCTCCCGAATCTTTAATTTTGGTCTCTGCGGGAGGATTTCCTTCTGCATCAGCTATACCAATATCTTCATTTCCACAAACAACGGATATTATTTCCTCACCGATTTTACGGTAAAAGTTTTCCATCAAAGTTACGCGATTCCATTTGACTCCTCTTTTCAATTCGTCCGGGAAAGGTCGTACTGTCGTGTCAATCCATTTTACTTTTCGGCAATGGCGGAAACGTGGTCTGTTAGAATCGTAGTAGTAGTCACTTGCGACGATACCCACTCCGACAATAGTATCATAATCATTTCGTGCAAGAATGAAATCACCGACTTGCATCAAGTTTGCGAATTCCGTCAGGAGTTTCCAGCCGTCAGCGATTCGACGGCCAGGCCCATACGCTTCTTTTAGAGCATTTTCCAGCCCTTCCTCGGCATCCATGATTTCATCCAAGTCGCCTACTTCTCTTTGCCTTTTATTCTCGTCTTCATTAAGCCCACAAGCCATGAAGCCTTTTTCCACATTTTCCTTAAACTGGTAAGCCTTTTCTCCTGGCCAGTACATCCATATTCTTTTTTCCATACCATCAATAGTTTCTTTGCTCGTTCTTATAGTATTTCTCTTTCAATCCACGCACAGGTTTTTTACACGTTCTGTTGGTTAATCAGGTTCACCACCACTTTCACCATCACGTCTTTCTCCTCCGTCTTGCTCTCGGCAATCATCAGCGTCAGAGCCACAAGGGTGTTATCGGCCAGGCGTTTGGAACCATCTGCACGGTAGAGAATGTGGTTGTTGTTGAGGAACCAAAGGAAGAGGGTGGCGGCAATACGCTTGTTGCCATCGCTGAAGGAATGATTCTTCGTTACCAGATACAGAAGCATAGCTGCTTTCTCCTCCACGCTGGGATATAGCTCTTCGCCGCCAAACGTCTGATAAATCTGACCTATACTGCTCTTGAAAGAGTCGTCCTTTTCGTTTCCAAAGAGTACAGAGCCACCAAATTTGTCACGAAGGAGGCGAATCTCTTCCATCGCATTGTCGTAAGTAGCATGAAACTTCTCCTGTCTCGTAGTCTTATCGATGGTCAGACGCTCATAGTCGTAATTATCAAGAGTATCAAGTGCGTAAGTATAATCTACCACCACATTCAGCAGGTCCTGACTCTCAACCGTATTCTCTACATTCTGATTGCTGATAGCACGACTGGCCACCTGCACCAACTGTCGCAGTTCGCCTATCTGCTCTTTGCGGATACGTTCGTTCACAGCATAGCCCTTAACAAGATAGTCTTTGATAATCTTGCGAGCCCAAATGCGGAAAGCTGTACCACGTTTACTTTTAACACGATAGCCAACGGAGATAATAACATCGAGGTTATAGAGCACAATTTCTTGTGTCTGTTGTTTCCCTTCAATAGCACCATGCCGAGTGGTATGTGCATATTTTGCACACACCTCTTCTTTGTTCAACTCACCTTCATTAAAAACATTATTAATGTGGCGAGTTATAACAGTTCTGTCTTTCTGGAAAAGAGCAGCCATCTGGGCCTGTGTCAACCACACCGTCTCGTTTTCCAGCCGAACATCAATCTGTGTCTGTCCGTCCTCTGTCTGATAGATTACTATCTTCTGATCTTCTTTCATACTTTCATGATTCTGCTACAAAAGTAATTCTTTTCTACAAATAATGTATGCAAAAATCGAAAATGTTACATCTTAAAGACAACTTTTTTATAGTATCTCTCTTGCAATCCACGCACAGGCCTCTGCATCGGCAAGGGCATGATGATGGTTCTCCAAACAGTATCCACATTCGGCAGCGACCGTATGCAGTTGGTGGTTCTCTAAGTAACGGAAAGCTTTGCGTGAAGCTGCAAGTGTGTCGTAGAACTCATAGTCTGGATAGTCCATCTGATATACGCGGAAAACAGCCTTCAGACAACCTTCATCAAAGGGTTTGTTGTGGGCCACGAGTGGCAGGCCTTCTATCAGAGGCTCTATCTGTGCCCATACTTTTGGGAACACTGGGGCTTCTTCCGTATCTTGACTACAAAGACCATGAACCTGAGAACACCAGTAGTTATAATAATTCGGCTCTGGCTGAATAAGAGAGTAGAACGAATCTACTATCTCGCCATCGCGTACTATCACCACACCCACAGAACAAACTGAGCTGCGTTCGTTGTTTGCCGTTTCAAAATCTATCGCTGCAAAGTCTTTCATTTATTTGTCCTCCTTGTATTTTGATAATATAGGCTACACTCGACAAAGATCAAACAAGTTTGTCTTTGTTCTCGCTTGCACTATATTTGTTCCACATTCTTTTAATCTTTCCGGCAATTTCTTTGCGGAGCCAGTAGGGTTCAAGTACCTCCATGTCTTCACCATTCCAAAGCAGTTCCTGCTGGAAGTCGAACTCTGGACGGAGATAAAAGGTGAAGATGCTGTATTCTTCATTACGTTCAATCTCTTCCTGCGACTCGTGCATCTTTAGATCACGGATGTAGTTGGCTTGTCCTGCTGACACCTTTAACTTAACAGATTGAATCTTGACAGACTGTTCGGCCATGATACCAAAGCAGCCATCAAAGAAATCCTTGGCTGTCCAATCCTTTGGCATTTCAAATTTCTCTTCTGTAGCTCGAAGATGTTGAATTCTGTCAAGGGCATAGATGCGAGGGCCTTTTTCATAATAATAAGAATAGGTGCTTCGAGCGACCATGTACCAACGCTGACGAAACAGTTTCACGCAATACGGCTGCACATCGAAGTTGTTCTCCTCGTCCTTCCAGTAACTGTGATAGGTGATGTTGAGCACACGGTTCTCCTTCATCGCCTCAATGATGGGCTGCAGGTAGTTCTGACCAGACGGCACGTATTCAAGAATGATGCGGTCCTTGATGCTCTGGCTGTTGGCTAAGGCATTGCTCACACAGAAAGTGTTGTAAAGCCAGGAACGGAGTCCGTTCTTGCTGATGTCCTCCTCGTTCTCAATGTAGTAACGATACTCGCCACGTCCTTCATTGGCGATGTTGATGCCAAACATATCCCAGATAACATAACGCCAATTGTCGAAGGTACGTTTGGGGATATCCACACCTCTGCTGATATCATCACGGAGCCATAGCTCGTTCAGTTCTTTGAACGAGATCTTACGTCTGCGATAGATGGTTTCTATCACCCAGACGTATTTGGTTATCAAACTTTGTCCTCTATCGTTGTCCATATTACGTTGTTTTTTCTGCAAAAGTATGACAAGGGTGCGCCAAACTGTGGCAGAGGTTAGAATTTTTTTAATTATTGTGTTCTTTTTTCACTACACTTCTTTATCAAATGCATTTTTCTTATCGCATCCTGCATGATGTCATAATGGTCGAATGCCAAATGTGGCAAATCCGACAGTGGCCACCATTCAGCTTTGGCAGCATCATCTTGGCCAGTGACAGCAATAGGTTCATCGATGATGGCCAGATAAGCGACGGTTATTGTTCTCCCTCTTGGGTCACGGTCAACCTTGGAATATGCTCCAATCTGATGAACATCCGACAGTCGAAGTCCCGTCTCTTCTTCCAGCTCCCTGATAGCGCACTGTTCCGTGGTCTCATCCATGTCCATGAAACCGCCGGGGAATGCCCATGCTCCCTTGAAAGGAGGATTCCCCCGCTGGATAAGCAGCACCTTTGGCTCAGCTTCCCTCGTTATAACGATACAGTCAGCCGTAACAGCTGGTCTTGGATAATTATATGTGTAGGCCATATTATTGTTATTTCGTAATCAAACAATACTGATAAATCCTTTTATTACGTTTAGCAACAAAGTCCAATTGCGAATTTATCCAACTCATATACTCTTCCATTGACTTAGGCATTGGCATGGTTTCAAATAACGAGGTGTGGAGGTTAAACTTGACGTGATAATCATCGTCCACACAGTCTTGAAGAAGAAAGAAATCCACATAACCTTTGAAATTAACAAATAGTTTAAAGAAATCACAACTTTTTTCTAGTGCTTTGTCTAAAGGTGTGGGCTCTCCATCATAGAAACGGCGTATACATTCTAAAGTTAGGTCCCACCTATCGCAAATTCTCAGACTACAACCGCGAGCTTGATTCATGCTCCATCTCTGTAGTGGGAAAATAATAGATCCTCCTATTGTATATGTGCGGTGCAAATATGACTCTTTGAACTCTTTAAAATTGGGAATAGTTTTTTCCATATAATTTTTCAAGGGAAAACGCCAATGCAAAAAGCTGGCAGTAATAGAGTCACATCCAAACCAATAATCCCCCCATCTTAGAGTATTTTTATTAATGTCTAGCTGCATAACATCTCCATTAGGCAATTGCTTGCTCCAAAGCAATCGATGATATTCTTTCAGTGTATTGCTAAACGAGTCTGGATCTTTGCCATGACTATCATTTCTGACATCGTATTCTACGTCAATATCCTTCAGATACATTTTTGCCATTTTTTACGTGTTCAAAGAAAACCTTTTTGTTTTTTCGAGAAGTGGATTCTTTACATATTCATAACACTATTAAGGACACATCCTGCCAAAGAATCTATCATAATAGCTGTATTCTCTTTGTATTTGTTCTTTGCGGCTCTCTCTGCATTATTCTCATTCTTTGGGAATTGATTTCTTACTTTTAGCCAATCGTCAAGCGCCTTTATAAGTGGTTTCTGCGAAGCTTGAATCTTGTTATATAATTCATTATACGCTTCTAATCTGTCTTCTGACAGATATTCTTTTGCATCTTCATCCTTTTTGATTGAATGTGCAACTTTATCAATGGACTTTTTAAACTCAGCCTTGGCTTTGAGTAAATGGACATCAATTTCTTTTTCAATATCGTCTCGGCTATACAATCTCATTGGGAACTCCCTGCTATATTGCTTGTGTACTCGTTTTAAATCATCGAGACGACATTGTAAGATGGTATTTTGCTCAGCAAGGGAAGCTGGTCCTGCACCGCTCCCGCCAAACCAATCCCAATTAACTACGCCCAAACAGAATGCAAACATTGCTTCTTGCAGATCATCCCATGCGTTAAGCTCATCGAAAAAGTTTGGCTCGTATTTCATTATCTGGCTTCCTTCTGCAGCCATCCGATAAATTATGAAATCGTTCTGTAAATCGATATTTACAATCATTCCCATCGTAGAATAATCTGCATCCTGCTCAAAGAAAGCAGCAATCTCCGTCAACATTGAGTCTGCTTTCTGTACTTCTGATAGGTCTGATCCTGGATGAATTGAGTCAAAACAAGCAGACAACCTCTTTTGACATTTTTCATACCACATAGCTCTTCCTGTTGTGTTTGAATGGGCTGCCGCAGAATCCAATTTCCACAGCTCTTCTGCTATAGAAACCAGTCCATGGTTTAGAGAATCATGGTGCTGGAACCAAAAGGCCAGCTTATCTGACTCATCATCACTACTTGTAGAGGTGGTATCTATTGCTTTTTCTTCTGATTTCTGAACTGTCGGCTCAGTTTTCCTAAATTCAGGAATTGCGACTACTGCAATGCCAACTATGATGATTGCAATAACAATAAATATAAATTTCTTCATGACTCCATTATTTAATCGTAAAACGAATGCCTAATCACACCTAAGCCATTGACATTATTTTGGTTTTTGCCATATCGTAGCTCAATCTCGTTAGACGGATATTCTTTGCTTTTATGCTTGATCTTCCCATCGAAGCCATAGGTTATATCTTCAAAAGCAAAGTCCATCTCTGCAGAACACTGTGCATCAGGAGTTGTGCATCGAGTCT
>JAEEGK010018941.1_pt1 | contig 14824 bp, 5 predicted proteins | sample 8958771 | NCBI WGS metagenome assembly JAEEGK01 (sample SAMN16246547, study PRJNA631951) | gut metagenome | biome: gut microbiome; feature: rumen; material: SC-attached | host: Bos | place: Iran: Karaj | collected 2018-10 | reverse complement strand
AATTCTGAAGAGAGAAAGAATGAAGGTGATGAAGAAGAAAAAAATAATTATGAAAATAATAACGAAGAAGAAAAGAAAGAAAATGAAGGTGAAGAAGAAGAAAAAATGGATAATTTAAATAATACAGAAGAAATTCAAAAAGAAAATTCAGAAGAAGAAAAAAAAAAATTACAAGAAGAAGTAAATTTCAGATTATCAGAAATTTCAGCTTTAGAAAAATTATTTTTAGAAATAATAGATCAAATATTTGATTTACCTTCACCACATATGACAATGAAAATAGGATTTATTTATTTAGCAGAAGTATTAGAATTTTATCCAGAATTAGCAAAGAAATATATGAAATTATTAATAGAATATAAAGATAATAATATTAGAAGAGAAGTTTTAGAAGTTCAAAAAAGTTATGAAGAACAAGAATATACTATTAATTGTTATACTGAAAAATATAAATTTTGTGGTGCTCCTTATTTTTGGAATCAATTAGTTATTGCTGGTATTTTTAGGGATTATGTTATTGAAAATTTAGAAAGATTTGAATCTGCACATTTACTTATTTTACATTCTATTATTATTCATCAAGAATTTAATGAAAATGAAAGTGAAAATTGGATAAATTTATATAATGATTTAAAGAAATATTTATTTGTTGCATTATGTGAAAAAAGATTTAGTAACACTGCTTTAGATATTTTAAATAAAATCTTCTCTTTTGGAAAAATTCTTGGAGAATTATTGGATAGTACTTTTGATTTATTTCTTTCTATTATGAAAATTATATATGGTGATGATGTAAATGATGAACCTCATGAAAATATGAAAACTTTACTTACTTCTATCAGTGAATTAAAATCAGAAAATAATGATTGTAAAGCATATATTTATAAATTAATTAAGACTTTTGCTATACAAAATGATAAAAAATATTTAAAAAGTAATTTACTTGACTTACTTAATTCAATATATAAAGAAAAAAGAGGTCAAATTTTTGAAGAATAATTCATTAACTTTAAAAAATTAATGTATAAAACAATAAAATTTAAATTTTTTTAAATATTATATGTACATATTATTAAAATTTAATTAAAAGTCCAAGTGTTTTTTTCAATATTATAACTATGAACCCCAAAAGGTTTTTTAGTCATATTTTGTTCATCAATAATTATAATTTTTTTCTTGGTTTTATTTGTTAAACCACTATGAGAAAAAATGGCAGGAGCAGCCAAATCTTTTCCTCTAAAAATAGTTTTAGTTATTGTATTATAAAAATAAGTATAACCAACCATATACTTATATTTATTATTTTCATTATCAGAGTTATTATTTTTATTAGGGTCAACTTGAACATATTTTTCAATTTTATATCCTCCTAATATCATAATAAATTCATCGTTAAAAACTGAAGCACCAGAATTTATACAAGGAGTAAAACTATCACCAGGATCTTCAATTTCAACACAACTCCAATGCTTTTCAATATTATTTATATCTATAAATTCTACATGTGAATTACTATCTTCATCATCTCCTCTAAAAACATACAAAAATTGATTTTTAAATATACATAAAGTTGGTTTTACTCTATCATAATTTAAAGGAGGCATTTGTTGCCATTTTTTATCTTTTGTGTCATAATATTCACAAACTTTCATTTTTAAATTATTTGCATTTAAACCACCTATTAGAAATAATTTATTTTCAATATACACTGATGAATGATTATATCTTGAATGAATCATTTTTATTTTATTTATAAAATCATTTGAAGAAATTTCAACTAAACCATTTGAAAATGGAAATATAAATAAATCACTTGAATAAACATCTTTATTTGAAAACAGAGATTTTTCTAAAAATTTTCCTCCGCTTAAATAAACTAATGAAGTTTCTTCATCATAACTAACACATAAAGTTGAATTAAAATTATATTTAAAAAATTCAAATAATTTAACATCACTTCTATTATTATAAATATCATAAATCCAAATTTTTTTAGTATCATTGATGAAATTAATTAAATAATGTTTATCAATTTCTTTATTTTCTTGTAAAGAAATATTATCATAAATACTATTCAAATCTGTTGAAATTTTTTTTTCATATCTTGTATAATTTTGTGCAATTTGGCTTTTTATTGTTTCACTTGTAAATTCAACTTGTCTAGTATAATTTAGAACTTGTTGAACTTTGTCATTTAATTTAGCTAAAATTGGAATAATATAATTAATTTTATCAAAATTATTACTTAAAACAGTTGTATTATTACTCACTATTGAAGTTCTATCATCATTTAAATCTTCATTTATATTTAAATTACTTCCACTGCTACTTTTCTTAGAATATAAATTTAATGAATTATTTAAATCATATTCTAAATCATTTGATAATTTATTTTCTGGAAAACAATTTCTTATTAATTGATTTCCTTCTGATGTTGATATTATATTTTTTCTTATTTTATTTTCATTTATTACTATTGTTGAATTAAAATGGTTTTTATTCCCGTTTATTATATCGTTAATATCTTTTTGAGTAAAACTTAAATTTAATAAATTATAAATTGGCTCACATAGTCTTAAAAAATTGATTATATCTTCATAATAATTTTCAACTTTTAAAGGTGGAATATTTTTAAAAAAATTTTCAATTATTTTTTCCGTTTTATTCAAAAATTCTGCCCGATTATTTTTATCATTCTCTTCTATTTTATCGAATATTTTTCTTCTATTTTCATCTTTTAATTTTTCAGTATTATCAATATTTTTAAGTATAGTAACACAATCTTCAGCCAATTGTTTTAACTCACCAAAAATTTCATTTGTTTCTTTAAATTGACTTTGATCACATATTGATTGATGTTCAGTCCACTGAAAAATTTTACTACATTTTACACAATATATTAATTTAGTTTTTAAAATTTTAACTACCAAATGAAGAAAAGCAAAATTTACTTTAAAGTTTTTTCTTTCTTCTAAAGAAAATGGATTTCTACATAAAGGGCAATATAACATTTTCTTTTTTATTAAACCATCAATGCAATTAATACATAAATTATGATTACATGGTAATAAATATGGTTTTGTCATCATGCTAAAATAATAATTACAAATTGGACATCTTAAATCTTCGTCTTCTTGTTTTTCAAAATCATAATCTTGTTTCATATTTTTTAAAATTTGTTTATTTAATTTATAAAAAATATTAATGATAATTTCCAATTTGAAAATTTAATTTTAATTTAAATGAATAATAATATTATTAATTATAGATAAATTAAATATATAAATTAATTTTCCTATATTTACTTTTTTATAAATAAATAAATAAAAAATATATAATTAAATAGTTTTGATTAAAGTTATATAAGTTTTACTATGATAATTACTTCTATTTTTTCTTGTTATTAATAATATTATTATGATTATTATTGATGTTTTTTTCATTTTTTGCTATAAAATACTTAGAATAAAAGTTTAAGATTCACTGTAATCAGGATACATATTTTTACTTAAAGAAAAACTTTGAAAATTTCTTCTTCTTATTTTTGAATTAATTGATTTTAGATATTAATGATATGTTTTTCACAACTCAATTTTTTTTCTTGTTCCCAGAAGAAAGATTTTTCATTCATTGTTTTCATATTATTTCTTGAATTCATTAAATTATAAGAATGAAAAAGAATAAGAATGAAATTTTATCCCAAAATCGTTGAAAGAATAAATTGAGAAATGGTGGTTATTAAATAAATAAGTATGATTATCTTCAAATACTTATTAAAAAAATTGTACTTTTAAATCTAAAAATAAAATTTTTTATTTATTATATATTAATAAATTAAATTAAATTAAATTTATAAATACTTTTCGATTAAAAAACAAAATTTTACTTTTTATAAAACATATTATTAAATATATAATTAAGGAAAATATCAATAAAATTATACATTTATATCTTGACATACAATTAATTATTAAAAATATAAAAATATAATGAATTATCCTTCTACTCCATTATCACATTCCCAAGGAATTAATCCTTTAAAATTAGCAATATCTTCTCTTGCTCCTTTTTTTCTTAAAATATCAGCAATTGCAAAGCATTTATGACTAATAGCATAATGCATTGGTGTATTTCCATAATCATTTGCAATATTAGGATTTGCTCCTTTATCTAAAAAATATTTCACTAAATTAAGTGAATTTTCCTTCGTTGCAATTATTAATAATGTATTCCCATTATTATATGGATCTGAATAATTTATATCAAATAATTTATGATATCTGTGATGAAATCTAAATACTAAATTATTTGATTGATTTCTTATTAAATAATCAAATAATCTATAACATAATAATTCTAAATCTGGATCTTGTTTATTTTTATTTTTTAATTGTTCGATTTTTTTCACTAAAACTTTTATTACATCATCTTGATAATTTAAATATTTTTCTAAAGCCGATGACATAACTTGTCTTTTAATATTATCCATATTGAAAAATAATTTTTTTCTTAGAATATTTAAATGAATTCTTTTTTTTTTCTTCTTTTTAATTGTATTTTTTTCATGTGAATTATCATTATTTTCGTGGAATGAACTTTCTAAACTAGTTAAATCTTCTTTTTCATAAAATATTAATTTTCCATAATCACAATAAATAAATCTTTGATAAAAAATTAAATTTTCTTTTGTTTGAGTCATAGCATCAAAAAGTAAAATATCTTTTATATCTAAAACATTTTTTCTTTTTTTTGCTTTGAAAAGAAAAGTAAAATCATTATCTTCTAATTTCGTTTTTTCATTTGTTTTGTTAGAAATAAAATTTTCTATAAATTCAGGAACAATTGGAATATAAGTATTCATTAAATGAAAAGCTATTGCTGAATCTAATCCTACATTTAAAAATCTAGAAAATAACAATATTTGTACTTTTTTTAATTCATTTTCAAAAATTTCATCTATTAAATTATCATTAAAGTTAATTTGAAAATCTTTAATTGAATATTTAAAATTTTTAATATATTCTTTTTGCTTTATATTAACTTTTGATTGTATATAGTCCCTAGAATTATTTAATATATTTGAATAATCGGATAATTCTAATTTTTTATCAGAAAAATTTTCAGGATATAATTCGATTAAAAATTGTTTATCTTTTTTAGAAACAGTAAAAAATTCATAAGATTTAATAATTTGTTTTGATAAACCAATAAGAGAATTCCTATTATTTCTCATTTTTTCTCTTAGAATTTTCCTTTTATATTTCTCTTCTTCTGAATCAGTAGTTCCACTATCTTCATATTCATGAGAAAAAGATTCTTCTAACATAAGTTGATTGATCTCTAAATTATGTATTGAACCTATTGATGATAATTTTTTGCTTGATCTTTTTCTTTTTGAATTTTCTTTTTCTGATTTTCTTTTTTCTAAATTAAGAACATTTAAATCTTCAGTAAATTTAACTGTTTTATTTTCAATACTTGGACTTTTATGTTTTAAAATTGAATGGGTTTCTCTATCATTTCTTTTTATTTTTTCATCTTCTTTTGTTGTTTTTTTTTCTTTTGATTTTTCATTTTTTTTAGAATTCAAATCATCTTTGTTGTTATTTATTTTTTCATCTTTTGGTTTTTTTAATAAATTTCTTTCAGATAATATTTTATCTAAAAGTGGTGTGTCTTTTTTGATTATGCTTACTTTCTTAAAATTTAGAGGTTTTAATTTTAATTTTTTTCGTTTTGGAATTTTAATTCTCTTTTCAATAGGACTTTCGAATCTTTTTTTTAATAATTTATCAATATCAAATTTTATTTTTCCTTTTTTATTTAATAAAGGTTGTATTTTTTTTTTACGAAAGGAAGAATAAGAATTTATAGTTAAATTTTCTGAAGATTCTTTTTTATTTGTAATAATATTATTTTCATTATTATTATTTTTTTCTTTATTCATAAAACCAAAATAATATCTTTTACGAGTGATATCAGTATCTTTAATTAATAAATTTGATTTAAAAATTTGATTTTTAGAATTTTTTAATGGATTAATTTTATGTCTTCTCAATAAATTTTGTATTTGATTTTGAAAAACATTTAGTTTATTAATTTTAATATTATCTGAGCTTTTAATATTTTTTAAACTATTCATTGGTACTTCTATATTTCTACTTTTTGTAGATTCTTTAATTGTTTGATAACTTTCAATTTGAGGAAATCTATTTCTTGTTTCATTGACATTTATACTTTTAAATTTTAAAAAAGAACTTTTTGAACCTTTATTATTTTTTGTTAGTACTTTTGTCATTTGTGATGAAATTGTTAAACTAGCAATTGATTTTGTTTTAACTATTTTTTTCTTATTTTTGAGAGAATGTTCACTTGTAGCAGAAGTTTGGTCATCTAACGTCATTTTTCTTTTATTTTTATCTATATTATAAATTGGAGATGAAAGAATATTTTTTTTTTTCAGATTATTCATCTCACTGAAATTCATTTTTTTTATTATAATTTAAACAAATTTTTGATTACAATTCATTATTCATTAAAACAGAATTTAATTATTTAATAATTTTTTTCTTGTTTTAAAAATCCATATATTATTAATATTTTTAATAACATAAATCAATGAAGTTTAAAAATAATAAATGAAAAGTTATTTATTATTTTTTGATGAAAAGAATTTTTTATGATTTATACCTCTACATACTGGAATGATAAGAATTAAATTTAAAATTTTAAAATTTAATTAAAATTGATAAATTTATTTTTTAAAAATGAAATTGGGATTAGTATTTTATTTTAAAATATTATTAAATATTTGAAAAAGTAAATCATATCATAAATGAAAAATTTAATATGAATGATAAAAATAAAAAATTTATAATATTTTTTTAATTATAGATTAAAATTAAATTAATTTGATAGACTCTTTCATGTCTAAATGATTTCTTTTTTGATGTATTAAAAAAATGAATAAGTATTATTCTTATAAAATACAATTTCATTTTATTGATTATGATTTGTTTTTAATTAACATTTATTTAATTTGAAGTTAAATAATGTATAAAAATGCACAAATTTTTATCCCAAATATAAACACATCACAGGAACAATTTATTCAAAAAGATACAAGTATTCCTTTAAAATCTATTGGAGATATGATAGGAACAAAAACAACATTAGGTCAGCAAAACTCAAATCATAAAATTGATCCGTTTGAACAAATAACTTCAATTTTAGGCTATCATCCTAAAAAAGAATTAGATAGTAATATATGTTTTAAAGACTTTACACAAAATAAAAACTATAATACTAATGTAATTGAAAAAAAAGCAACTAATTTAGAAAATAAAAGAAAAAGAAAATCATCTTCTTTGTTATTATTTAGAAATAATACTTTAAATTATGTGCAATCTTTCAAAAATTTAGCGATTAACGATGAGACAATTTATGGAAAAAATTTAGAGTTTAAACAATTTTTAAATATTTTATTAGCTGTTTTTTCTTTTATTTCTGTTATTAGTGCAATAATTGATAACGAATATTATATTAATAAAACAAGAATATATTTAAAAAATAAATATAATATATCATTAATTGGTCTAACAAAGGAACAATTTGAAATATTACATTATCATAGTTATTATCTGGAAAATAGACAAATTTCAACAATTGAAAATACATTCAGATATATAAATATGATATCTTCACTAATGTGTTGTTATATTCTTTTCAGGAAATATAAAATTCAAATATATTTATTTAAGCTTGATAAAAAAATATCAGAATATGATAATTTATTTTCAACTGGAAAATGGAAAAACTTATTATTAGAAAGTATAATTTGTTTAATATGTGTTCCACCATATATTAATAAAATTGTCTGTTTTTCACAATTAACATTAAGATATGTTTACTCTTTAAATAGTTTAGTGTTTCCTTTTACTTTAATTAAATTATATAATATTGGAAGATTATATTTTACTCTAAGTAAATATAACACAAAACTTAGTAAAACAATTTGTCAAACTCATAATATTTCTTCTGGATTATTTTTCACCATTAAATTAGAAATTATTTCTAGTCCAATTAAAATAGGATGTATTTGTTTATTTTTTATTATATTATTATATAGTTTTTTATCAAGACAGCTTGAGAATTTAGCTTTTGATACAGAAAAAGGACTTGAAGGAAATAAAGGAACAAATGATTTACAAAATTTAATGAATAACATTTGGTTAGTTGTTGTTACAATAACAGGAGTTTCTTATGGAGATAAATATCCAAGAACAAATTTTGGAAGATTGATAATATTTATTGTTTGTTTTATTGGAATGTTCTTTATTGGATTTACAATTGCTATCATCAGTGAAAATATTAGTTTTAATGAAAATGAGAAAAAGGCTTTTTCTAAATTAAAAAAAATTTTTTCTGTTGAAAATATTGAACATAAAGCAGGTAATGTAATCAAAGATATTCTTCTCATGAGAAGGAATATTAAAAAAAGTAGATTTGATTTAACTAAAATATATGATAAACAAGAATTATTTTGTGAAAAAATTATAATATGTATGAAAATAAAAAGTGATGCTAAAAATTTTAAAAATAAATTACAAGTATCAAGAAGTTATTCAATTCCAATTAATGATGCTATTTTTCATATGGAACATAAATTATATGAAAATTTAATTATTTTTTCTAATCACTTAGATAAAATAAGTATTATTGAAAATGATTTTAATATATTAGAAAAACAACAAAATTTGATAACTCAAAGCATAAAAAGAGTAAATTTTCTTCAAGGAAAAATATTAAAATACTTAGCTGAGAGACAAAATTCAAATTATTTGAATGAAATAAAATTGAAAGAAGAACAAAAAAGTACAAAATTAAATTCAAGTAAATTAAATTCAAGTTTAGTTCTTAAATTATGTAAAAAATATTCTTCTTCAATAAAATTTAATAAAACTTTTCACTCAGAAAAATTTACAGAAGTTATTCCAAAAAATAAAACTGAAATTAATTTAATTAATAAAACTAGTAATCAAACAACTCTTCAAAATAGATTTTTATCTCCTCCTAAAATTAATAGACCAAAAAGAAGTCCAATGTTTCATATTTATCATCAAGATAAAAAATTAATGCAGTTTTATTTTAGAAAATATTGTCTTCAGTTATTAAAAGAATTAGATACTAATTATATAATTGATGATTTTAAATATAAAAAAAAAAGAAATCAATCAACTGAATTTCTTCAAAAATTAAAAATAAATATTATTAAACATTCAAAATCTTTAAAATCGAGATTTGAAAACAAATATAAAAAAAATAGAAAAATTAATGGAAAGACTATTATTTATTTTCCACACTCAAAAAAAAAAAAAGAATTTAATTAACTCTTTTTATATAAATATTTTTATTCTATGAAAACATTAATTGTATTAGAATATGTTAATTATAAATTTAATATAATAAAAATTATTTTTAATAAATTTTTTTTTTTTAAGATTCAAAAAAGATTTTATTGCTCATTTTTTAAATTTCTTGTTTTACTCTTTTTCAATTTCTTATTCAAAACTAATATTTTATTATCAAAGAGAGGTAAAGGAAAATAAGTGATAGAATTTAATGGTGTAAAGTGTGTTTTCTATAAATACAAATTAAAGAGAATAATGAAAGTTTAAAAAAAAGTAATCAATTTAATTTTCAAATTTATATACGGTGATTTAAATAAAAACCTTTTCAATTTTTTTAAAGTATTATAATGATTTATTTACTAATAATGGATGTAATTTAAGTTATTGTTTATTGCTAATTGTAATTTTGTTTTTATATGAGAAATGATAAAGGATTTTAAGATTATTAGAAAAATAAATAATCAAAATAATTTTAAAAATAATATAGTATTTTTTCATTTCTTTAGCACATAAAAAGAACAAAAATAAAAATTATCACAAATTTTTTGATAATATGTTTGCTTTGAAAAAAATACTTTTTGAGAATATATAGTTCAAATTAAATTAAAATAAAATAAATATATTTTTATAAAAAAATTTTTTTTGGATATTCTATTATCAATAAACAAGATTTTTTTACACTTTAAGATAACAATTAATTAAATCATTAATATATATTATTATTATAATTATACCTAATAAATCAAAATTATTAATAGTACAATATATAATCTCAAAACTTCTTATATAAATTAAAAAATTTTTATCATTCAGACTTTTTTTTTGGAGTTCTTTCTTTAAAACTAAAATTATTCACATATTTATAGTTATGAACATCATCTTTTTTTAAACTAGAATGATTATTTTTTTTATTTATAACATTAATAAAAAACTCAGAATAAAATTGTTCTGGATTATTTAAAATCATAACATTTTTTTCAATGTTTTGTCCAATAACATCTAAAATATCTTTTTCTTTTTCTTTTTTGTTTGGTGAATTTTTTTCATCATCTTCAATTAACAATCTATTTATTGTTAAATTATGTATTCCTGAATGATTTCTTATTAAATCTTCTTTATCATTATTACCTTTAAATCCAAAACCAAAATCTTTTTCAATTCTTTTGGGAATAGGATTTAACGAAGAACATATTTTTTTATATTCATTTGATTTCGTTTTTTTATTGAAATGTTTAAACAATTTTTTATTATTATCTGTATTAGGTGAAGAATCTTTATTTTCACTTTCAGAATTTTCAGATAATGTACTTTTTGAATTTACGCTTTTTAATATTTCTTCTTTTATAAAATTTTTTACTTTTTTTCTCAATTTTTTATCTTTTGAATATCTTCTTTCAGATAATTCATCTATATTTTCATATTCACTTGATATTGAGAAAGATTCTGTTGAACAAATTGAAATATTAATTTTATTTTGAAAAAAATTATTTATTATAGTACTTTTATTATATTTGTTATCAGAACCTCCAGTAATAATAAAAGTTTCTTCAGGATATATTTCATTATTAATTTCATCTTCAGTATATGGAGTTAAACTTGCTTTATTAGTTATTTTTATTTTCTTATTATTTTTTTCAATATTATTTTTATCTTCTTTAAAAGTATTATTATTTTTTTTAGAAGAAGAAATTTTTGTATTTGAAAAGTTAGAACTTAGAAAATCAGAACTTAAACTAGAAGATTTAACACTGGAAGATTTTAAACTGGAAGATTTTAAACTGGAAGATTTTTTAGAAGAAGAATTACTTATTTGAGAACTTGAAGAATATACTTCATCTTCGACAATAATTTTTAATTGATTTTTATTTTTCACTTGCTTTCCATATCTATCGTAATTATTTTCTTTCTCATTTAAATTTTTAATATCATCATAAATAATAGAATTATTAATTTCTGTTTCTTCATTAAAAGTAGGAATACTTTTTAAATCACAATCATTATTTTCTTCAATAATATCAATATATGAACCTGTTAAAACAGAAGGAACTCTTCTTATATGTTTTTTAACATGTGCTTTATTTCCAGATATATTTTTTATAATTTTAATCAGTTTATTTGTACATCTTTTTATTTGTTCCATATTAAAAAGAGATTTTTTATTTATTCTCTTCCAATATTGAGGATATATTGTTGATATATTTATAGCATCTGATTTATTTAAAAAAAATAATTCTGCTTTTTTTGATTTCACTTTTAAAATTAATGGACTTCTTTGATTAAGAAACATTAATATATCTCCAAAATGTTCATTTTTTCTAATTTGTAAAACTCTATAATGTTGAATGTTATCTTTATTTTCCACTGTTTGTACTCTTGCAATTGTATTTGAAACATTTAGTTTTTTGAAATTTTGATATGAATTTGTTTTAAATTGAAGAAATGTATTTTCTTTATTAAAAAAAAAAGATGGTTTCTTTGAATTTAATAATTTTTGATTACTAAAATCCAAAGGAAGTTCTAAAGATAATTTTCCTTTTTTAACAAAAATAATATCTTCAACAAAATCACCATCTTTAATTAAAACATCATTTTTTAATGCTAAAATTGGTTTTAAAGCCAAAATAATTTTAACAATAAAATCACTGTTAGAAAAATTTTTAAAAAATATAAAACTTTTAATCATTGGTTTATACATTTCATATATTAAAGTATTTCTTAAAGTAACAGGTAAATCATCAAAAACAATATGACTATCTTTTTTTTCATATTCATGAATATATTTTAAAAATCTACTAATCCTATCATGTAAATCTTCACTTAATTTAGGATAAACTAATTTAATATCATCTAATATTCTTAATTTCTTACATAATTCCTCTTCTTTATCAGTAAAAGTTTTAACATAATTGATCATAGCAGTTAAAGACCAAGAATAAGCAATAATACCAAAAATTTCCATAATTAAACCAAATATTTTTTCAGAAAAATTTGTACAAAATATATCACCATAACCTACTGTGGTTACTGTTTCTATTGTATAAAAAATTGAAGTCAAATATAATTGATGAAAATTTTTATTTTTGTGATTAAAATTTATTATCCAATTTGGAAATTCATTTTTACCTATAAATATATATATACAAGCTACTAAATGTATTGAAAATAAAAATATTGTTAAACTCATAAATAATCTAAAATATTGATTAAATCCATCAAAATTTTTTAATTTTACGTCTAAATATTGTATAAATTTATTTTTGAATATTAATTTAAGAGTTTTAAATAATCTAATTAATATTAATAAATAATAATAATTATGAGTGTAAAGAGGATTTGTTAAGAAATCCTTATTATAACATTTTTTATTAAAAATTGTTAAAAAAGTTTTAATTGGAATTGCTGATATTACATCAATAACAAACCATGATTTAAAATAATGTTTAGCAATAGATTTATAATCATTAATTAATATTTCATCAAAATTATAATACCCTATAAAAAATGTAATTATAATATCAAAAAGATAAATTAAATCAATTAAATTTTCAACAACATTTCCTAAACAAAAATAATTTCCAAAATAACAATAAATATTATTATATGCTAAAAAAATAGGAAGATAAAGCAAATTATAAAATACACATAAAAAAACAAGAAAATCTTTAAAATTAACTATATTTGAATCAGGATTTAAATTATGATAAATTTCAATTTGTTCATCTAAAAGTTCTTCTTCATCGAAAGAATCATAAACATATCCTTTTTTAGTTAAAACTCTATAATTTTCTTTTTCATAAAAATTAAAATTATTATCTGAGTTATTTGTTCTTTCATATTTTTCAATATCATCAAGAATAAAAGATTTTTTAGTTAAATTTTGGAAAATTTGATTTCCTTTTCCTAAAAATGTATTTTTTAATTCTTTTGTTATTTCATTTAATTGTAATATATTTTTATTAGATAACATATTTAAATGAGATTGGTCTGAATTATCTAAAACTATTGAATCAGAATCATTATTTTCTCCTTCAAAATATTCAGGTTGTTTTAAAATAGAAAATAATTCTTTTTTTTCTTGTTGTTTTTTTTGATGCATATTATTTTTTTCTTCACTACCTTTAATTTTATTTGTAAAAGATTTTTTTGGTTGTAATAATTTTGGATTTAAAGATATAATACTTTTTCTTTTTCTTGGACTTTCCATTTTTTTCTTTGAGTAATCAAAAGCAAATTCAGGTTTTAAAGAATTAGTTTTTTTAATTTTTTTAATATTTGGACTAAATAATACTTTTCTATTCTCTTCATTAGCATAACTTAAACTTCTATTTTTTTTGATTTCTTTTTTTTTTTGATTTTCTCTTTTTATTCTTAAATTACTACTACTTCCATAATTTTTTCTTTTCATTCCTTGAAAATTTATTTTATTCATTTCTTCTAAATCTAAAAGACTTTTTCTTCTTAAAAATTTTACATAACCTTTTATCCTATGTTCTTCTTGATTTAATTGTTCTTCTTCTTTTACAAAATTTGTGTGAGTTACTTTTCTCATAATTGAAAATTTATTTTTCATTAATCCTTTTTATTTATTTAATTAAAATTTGATATTATTTGTTTTTTATTTTTTTTTTAAGGTTTTTTTCTATTTTATAATAATTTTTTTAAATTTTTTTTATCATTTTTTACATCTTATTTTTGACAAAAGTAAAAAAGAAATATAAATTGAGAAATTAAACAGTAAAGGAAATATAAAATATGAAATATTAAAAATTTATTGAAAAACTATTATTTTGGTTAATAACTATATTATTTTTACTTTTTCCTAAGAATAAATTTTTAGATTCATCTCGAAAAAAATATATATTAATTTAATAAATAATAATGTGAGTGAATTAATAATTGAAAATTAAAAAAGATAAAGTAAATATTTGATGAATGAAATATACTTTTATTTTAAGATTTTTTTCTTTTATTTAAAAAATAATTTTTTATCTTCATAAATTTTTCATTTGCAAAAAATCTATTAAAACATTATATTTATTATTATTTTATAAAATAATTGAAATAAAAATATTTATCAATAAACTTATAAAATAAATTTAAACAGTCAATTAAACAATTTAAAATATAATAGATAATGATTTAGAGAAAAAGTTTTTCTTTTGCAGAAAAAAAATTTATATTAAATAATTGTTTTATAATGAAAACCTATTTTTCAATTATTTATTTTGAAAAAGTTTCTTTTATTATTTTAGTCTAATTTTTTTCCTATTTTCCTATTAAACAAAAGTAAAGATAATATTTATTCAAAATTGAATATTATTAAATTATAATATTCTTTTCCAAATAAATCTATTTTGATTAATCCTCTCTTCCCCATCAAATAACAATCACTCTTGTTTTTCTTTCTCTATATT
>JAEEGK010018938.1_pt1 | contig 14826 bp, 7 predicted proteins | sample 8958771 | NCBI WGS metagenome assembly JAEEGK01 (sample SAMN16246547, study PRJNA631951) | gut metagenome | biome: gut microbiome; feature: rumen; material: SC-attached | host: Bos | place: Iran: Karaj | collected 2018-10 | reverse complement strand
TTGATTTTCAAAAAATTCAAATGACTAGTTATATTAGAGATATTGATTTTAATGAAGAAAGTACAACTTCTAATTTTGATTATTTACTTTTACCAATTGATAAAATAGATTTATATAAACAAAATTGGAATAAATTTCAAGAAGCAAGTCAGAAATTATTTAAAGTAAGTATTGAAGATTATGTAAATTTAATAAATCAAAATAATGGAATTGACATTTTCTTTGATATGACAGTAAATAAAATATTTTCAAATTTAAATAAAGATAATTACATAGAAGATAATCAATATTCATTTAATAAATTTTCTACATTTGCTTTATCAATATTGAGTAAAATAAACATTACAAAAGAAGCAAAAACCTTTTTAAAATTATTTTATGATAGTTCCCAATGTACAGAAAAAGTTTTACCTAACTTATCAAAAATAACATTATCAAATTTAGAAATGATATTTTTCACATATAAGATATTTATGAATTGTTTAAATTCCGAAAAAAGTAATTATTACAAAGAATTAATATCAGATAAAATATTAAATACAATAAATAATAATTTCATTCCAGGAGGAGAGTCAAATGAAAATAATTGGGTGAATTCAGTAATAGAAATAGAAAAATTTCTTCTTAAAGAAAATGACCAATATAAAGGAGCATATATATGTTCATGTGGACAATGGTATATAATTGAAAGATGTGGTCTTCCAAAAGAAGAATCAAAATGTCCAAATTGTAATGAAATTATAGGAGGAACTGAATATGTTCCTTTTGATAGAGAAGGACATTTAAGAATTTTTAAAAATAAAGAACAAATGGATTTTATTGTTAAATGGATTAATGATAATCAATGGTTAGTTAATCATTCTGATGGAGAACAACATGTTTTTAGATGTAAAACTATTGAAGAATTAAAAAATGAAGTTTATGAAAAATATAAAGAAGAATATAAAGGATATAAAGCTGTTAGTCAAAAATTCTTTAGTTTATCTGATAAAAAAATTAGAAATTTAAATCAAATTTCTTACAGAATACTTTCTTTAATATATTATTCTTCTCTTTATTTTGGAAAAATGTTAGGATATATTGATGATAATAAAATTAAACAATTAATTCCTGAAGGTTTTAAAAATACATTTGAAGTTATGATTGTTTCTTATAAATTATTAGAAAATGCTTTAAAGGAAAAAGAAATAGATGAAATTCAAATATTTTTAAATATGATTTATCCTAAACTATCAAATGCTTTAAAATTATGTCCTTTAACAAATACAAAAGAAATAAGAGAAAATATAGAAAATAAAATAAATGAAATTATAGAATCTTCAATTCAAGGATATAAAGACTATAAAACTAATTATATCAATTATAATAATGAAATAAATAAAATAAATATTAAATCATTAAGAATTATAATCCAAGAATCAATTGATCCTACATTATATCCTGAAAATGATTTTCCTTTCTTTAGATTTTTCATGGTTCCAAAATATGCAAATAAAAAACAATTAATAGAAGAATTAAATTTAATACCTCAAAGTGAACAAAAATATCCTATAATAACTAATTATTTAAAAGATAATGGAGAAATAGAAGTGTTACAAAATTTAATAAAAATAAATCCATTTGTAAATTCAATGATAGAACAATATACATATAAAAAAACAAGAGCAGAAGCAAAAGAATTAAAAATAAAAGATGAATTAGATAGATTAAATAATCAACTTTTAGTGAAACAATTTAAAGAATTTTTAAGAGGATGGAATTCATTTTGTGATTTCTTAAAAAGAAAACAACAAAATCCAGAAATTAAAGAAAAATATTTATTAGAATATAATAATAGACAACAAATGGAAATTAAATATATAAAAGAATCAGATCCAATTGCTTTTGTTTTAAATGATGATGGAGAAGTTTCTTATGGAATGTATTTAGCAGCTGCTTATCAAAAATTTATTAATTGGCAAAATTCATTTTTAAATAATATTATTGAAAATATCAGTCAAAGTGGAGTTTTACATTATTTTAAAGACCAATTAAAAAAAGAAATTTATGCTCAAGATGCAACAAATACAGAAATAGTTAATTTAAATTTAGATAATGATACTTCTTTATATAATAGTTTTAATGAAATTTTCACTGTTTTTTCAAGAAGAAATTGCTTTGATAATGGTAAAATTAATTATTCTAATTATAAAAATATTCAATATGATTTTGATTTAATTGAAGAAGAAATTGGTAAAATTATTTTACCAGGAAAAAAATTATTTAAAAATTCTCAAAGATTTGTTACTTATGGTTTTGAAGGTTATAGAGGAGGAAATTCAACTGTCATTCAAGATTTTATTAAAAAATATAAACAAAATCCACTTGAAAAAGCACAAAGAAAAATATTATTTGAATATACTGAAAATAATAGAATTGATTATAATGGTTTAATGTTTTCTCTTCAATTACTTATATTTTATTTAAAAAATGAAAATTATCCAAGTGATTCTTCTATTCATCAAACTATTGAAAAAATACCTGATTTTGTTAAAATCAATGAAGATTGTAAAGATTTCTTTAGAGAAAATCAAGATTTTCAATTAAATATTTTAATTTCTATTTTTGAATATTTTGAATTATTATGTTATAATCAAATTGTTGATAATGTTAATGAAGAATATAAAAAAGAAATTGAAAGAGAACAAATTGAAAAAATTGATAATTACTTTAATAAAAATGAAGGTAAATTAGTTAATAAAATGTTATTGGCTACTATTGTAAGAAGATTTATTTCAAGAAGATTAAGTGGAAAAAGAGGAGATAATGAAATTAAAAGTGATGATAATTTATTATATATTATTCAAACAAAAGAAGAATTTTGGCCTAAAGAAATAATTCAAGACCCTAAATTTAATATTGAATTCAAAAATATGATTTTTACATTTAAAGTTAATGTTAATCAATCTATTAAATTTTATGATATTCTAGGAGGAGATAAAGAATTATTAGGAGATAAAAAAGAATTTGAAGAAAAAGAAGAAGAGAAAAAAGATAATGATGGAGAAGAGCCATTTTTAAATGAAGAAGTAAAGAAAGAGAAAAAACCTCGTAAAAGAAAGAAATTATATTAAAAAATTACTTTGTATATCAATTAAATACTTCATTATAAAATTAATAATTATTTTAATTTAAAAAAATAAACAAATAAATTACATTTGTTTTAAAATAATATTATCATATAAATTATATAATTTATATTCTAACTAAAATTTAAATTATAAACTTGATTTAAAATGATTTTTTTTATAATTAATAGTGGCATTAATATCCTTATTTTAATATCATCATATTTATAATAATCAATCATCTTTTTTTAAACAAAGAAAAACAATAACGTAATGATTTGAATTTTTAATAATTTGTATATAAAGAATCTCTTTTTTTGCAAAAGAATTATTTAATTATTATAGAAAATCTTTATTACAAATTATTACTAAAGAATGTCTTTCTTGTTATATATTTTATATTTATTACTTTAATTTATGAATTCACTTAAATTTCTTTTGATACAAAAGCTCTTCTAATTATAAGATTGAAAATTGTTTGATAAATCTTATATCATTTATCACTTTCCTAAAAATTTTTTCTTTTAAGAACTACTTTTAATATTTAATGATTTTTTATTTGATAATTTTGTCGAGTTATTTATAAGGGTTAATAATATATTATTTAATAGATTAAATAAAAAAAAGTTATATTAAAATTTACAATGTTTTCATTTAATTTTTTCTTAATATGGATTCCATTGCCAAATAAGTTGTTTCCTTCCATTTATTATATTTTCAAAATATTTGATTTTAAAATCTTTTTTTCTTTTAATTCTTAATTTAGGTAATATTTTTAATAAAAATGCTTCATAACTTAAATTAAATCTTTCATGATATTTTTTAGCAATTTCAATTTCAGATAATCCATTTTCAAAACTATTTTCCACTTGTTCATTTGAACAATTATTTTCATAGATTTTTTTTAATTCAATTTTAATATCATCAAAAGTTTTTTCGATTAAACAATTTTCTTTATATTTATAATATAATGAATAAGAAACTGAAGAAACAATAAAAATTCCAAGAGTTACTTTTAAATAATCCCAAAATAAAATTTTAACAATATTTTTGCTCAATACAATAAAATTATCAATAATATATTTTTTAGGATTTGTAACAACAATATATAAAGCTTTAAAAGGAGAGAAAATAAATTCTAAAAAATCATTAAACGACATTTCATTATTTGGAAAAGAATTTTCATTTCTATTGAAAAAAATATGATTTTTTAAACAATAATAATAACATAAACAAATAGCTCCAATTGAAAATCCTCCTATAAGAAGAGAATAAGTTATATCACAATTATAATTTTGTTCTTCATTATTTAAAATTAAATGTGATGGACCATTATTATAAATTGATTGAGGTTTATTATAACGTGGATTAATATTTTTTACATAATTATATTTTATATAATTATTTTTATTTTCATAGTTTTCATTCTCATTTTCAAGATTATTATTATTATTCATAAAGTTTTGAATAACATTATTATTTATTATGTTTTGACTATTATTATTGCTTTTAATGTTATTATTATTATTTGGATAATTATTATTATTTATATATTTTTGATTATTATTGTTATTCATTATATTTAAGTTATTATTTGATATTAATTCATTCCATTTAATAAAAGATTTTCTGTTGTCAAAAGTTCTTCTTCTATTTTCATTATTAAAGTTTTGAAAATTAATATTATTATCATATGAATTATTCATGTTTAAATAAATTTGATTTGATGATGTATTTATTTCATCTAATATAGGTTGAGTTCTGTTTAATTGGTTTTGAAGATTAGAAAAATCTTTTTGAAAGATATCATAATTCATTGATGTATTATTCATATTATTATTTATTGGAGATAAATTTTCTCTTTCTAATTCATTATAAAAAGTATTATTTTCATTCATTTTATCATAAATTATAGATTGCTTAAAGTGATTAGAAAGATTATTATTATTATTAATATAATTATTAAATGTTTTATTATTTCGTTCATAATCATTAATAATTTCTTTTTCTTTTAAACCATTTTTAATATTTTCCACAAAATTAAAATATTCACCTTGATTACTATTATTGTTATTTGTGTTGTTTTTATCATTAATTGATTGATTTGTTGAATCTTTCTTTTGACTATTTATTTCTTTAATTGGAGAAAGAGGTAAACTGGAAGGAAAATTTTTTAAAACTTTATTTTGATTTTTATTTGAAGAATTATTAGAACTTGAATTACAAGTTGATTCTTCTTCATTATTTTCTTTATAAGAATTTAAATATTTTTTTTTATTCCTTGAATCATTAATTAATGTTTCATAAATTTGAAAATTGTTTTGTTGGTTAAGATTATTTAAATTAAACATATTTATATTATCATATGAATTCCTATGTTTAATTAAATTACTTTTTCTTGGTTTTTTTAATTTAATATCATTTATATTAGTATAAGACCTATTTACGGATTCATCAGAAAAATGAACTTTTTTTTGTTTTAAAGATTTTAAATGATCTTTATGAAAAGATAAATTAATTTGTTCTTCATTATTTCCACAATTATTATTATTTATTTCATAAGGAGAAGAAATTGTAAGTCTTCTAAAATTATTTTCACTTATGCTTCTTTTTTCAACTTTTGGTTTTTGAAAATTAACAATATTATGATTTACATTATTATTTTTATTTTTATTATTATCTTTTGGAAATATATCATTTTCTTTTTTAAAAGTATACTCTATAATTTTATAATTATTATTTTCAAGATTATTTTGATTAGCATTTCTTAAATTTAAATGATTAGGAACAGAAAATTTTTTATTTTCTATATTTTTCTTTTCCGATGAATTATAAGTTATATTTAAAGGAATATTCATAGTTTTTCTTTTATTTTTTTCATTTAGTTCATTTTGTTTATTATACTGAAAAAAACTATGATTAATTTTTTGATGATTATAATCAAGACTATCTCTTATTTTTATAGGTCTTAAATTCATAATACCCTCATTATTTTCTTCTCTCAAAACTCTTAAAATTTTAGATGATTGAGCATATTGTTTCATTTCATTTACATTATCTTCATTTTTTTCACTTAAATAATTTAAACAGAATTCACTTGGTTCTTTTATTAATTTTATTTCAGTTAAATTATCTATTCTAATAGTACTTTTCTTATGTGATTTTTTTGAATCTGTTTTTTTAATTTCAGGTGAAAAAGGAATTAAATTTTTAGTTTCATTTAATTGTTCATTTTCTGTGAAATTAATAAAAGGATTTAAACCAGTCATTATATATTCTTTTTCATTTTCTTTTTGATATTCATAAGGATTATTATAACTTTGATTATTTGATTTATCATAAATTCTTCTCAAATTATTTATCCTCATTATATTATCTAAATTTATTTCTTCTTTAATTAATTTAATATTATTTTCATCTTTTATTGCTTCATTATATTTATTAATGTAATAAGTTTTATCTCTTATAGAAGGATTAAAAGGAATTTTCATTTTAATTAATCGTTTTTTAATTTGATTTAAAGAAAAATCCACTCCTGAAATTAATTTGTTTTCCGCGCTCATTTTTGTTTTATACTAAAAAGTTAAAATTATTTAAATATATTATTTGAATAAAAATTAATATTAAAAAATAAAATCATTTAAATATTTAAATCTATTATCCAATTTTTACTTCTTTCACTTCACTTATCATAGACATTTCTTGTTTTACTTCATTAAATGGAACATAATTTTTATTTTTTTCAATTATTAATCTAAATTCAAAATAAGTTCCAAAAGCACAAACAATAGCAACAATACAATAAATAATTATAGAAAAAGTATACATTTTTTTTCTAAATATTTCCATCTCTTCAGTATTAATAGCAAAGAAATAACTTACATTAACAATCCATAAAATATTAACAATAATTAAATAAAAGGGAATAGCATTTTTATGATAAACAAAATTTTCCATATTATGTGATTTTTCATAATAAAAAAATCCTAAACTCAAAATACCTTCAACTTCAATTATAGTAGTAAAAACAAAAAATGATAAATAAAACTATTAAAATTAAAATAAAATTTTACTTCTGGTGAAAATAAATATAAACATAAATGAAAAAATAATAATATTCCAGCAATAAAATAACAATAAGGAATACAATGATTAATAGTATTTATTAAAGGATTTAATTCAATTTCTTTTTTGTTTTTTAAATTTCCATAAAGAGTTCCAATTTCACTATTATCTAAAACTGGATTATTTATTGTAACTTCTTCATTTTTTTTTGAATCTTCATACAAAAATAATATATTTTCTTCTGGAAATTGCCTTATTAAGTTAAATATTTTTTTTATTGAATTCATATTAACTTTTACTATATTATTCTTTGTTCTTATATCAATTTCTATCTTTTTCTTTAATAAAGATGTATATTTTTCTTTTGTTTTATTATCTGCTTTTATATCATAATTCATTACAAAATATTTTTTTTTTAATTCTTCCATTTTTTAAAATTAAATATTATATAGAATTAATACTAATATAATATTATTAAACTTTATTACAACATTTTATTTTGTTTTTTTTTTTATTTGTTGTTTTATTTAATTTAATGCTGTTCCTATTATTTTCATTTAAATACATTTCATTTTTATTATTATTGTTATTATTAATGTTATTATTTTGGATTTCAACACCCTCTTCTCCTGTATAAGAAGGGTTTAAAATTTTTCTTCCAATACTTTCAAACAACCTTGTAATTCCATTATTAGAAAGAGCAGAAGTAGATTTAAAAATCCCTTTAATTTGTTTAGCAAAATTTTTTCCTTCTTCATCAGTAACTTGTTCATTTTCATATAAATCACTTTTATTAGCCACAACAAAAAAATATTTAGCATTTGAATTTTCAATAGATTCTTTATACCAATATTTCTTAATTTCTTCAAAAGAATTCTTATTAGTAATTTCATAAACTAAGCAAATTACTTGTGTATCTTTATAAAATAATTTTGTTATAGCTCTAAATTTTTCTTGACCTGCAGTATCCCAAATATCAAATTTAATTGATTTTTCATCTACATTTATTGTTTTTGATATAAATTGTGCATTTAATGATGACATTTCTTCTTCATTAAATTGTTCTTTTGTAAATCTATTTATTATTGATGTTTTTCCTACTCCTGCTTCTCCTACTAATACTACTTTTATTCCTTCCATTTATTTAACTATTTAAAATTGATTTTTGGATTTTTTTTATTTATTTTTTAAAAATAAATATTAAATGTCGACATTTACTTCCAAAAAATATTCTTCTTCTAATTCTTCAAATTCATCAAATTCTTCTTCTTCTAAAAAAGCTCCTAATAAATTATATACTAAAGAAATTAATAGTCTAATAGAAAAAATAATTAAAAGTAAGAAAAATACATTTCGAATAACTCAATTACATGCATTTAATCAACATGTATATAATAATAATAACAATAATATAAATTCTGAAAAAATAACAAAACAAAATTATTCTTTAAATAAAGAAAATAATGATATTAAATCATTAAAAATTTCAAAACATTATCATACAAAAAGTAAAACAAATCAAAGTAAAAGTGATACAAGTAGTATAAATGAACCACAAAGTATTTCTATTGTTAGTAATAATATAGGAAATTCAACAAATTCTAAAGTTTCAGATTTTTCAAAATTATTAGAAGAATTTATTGAAATGAATAATTCTAATAAAAATTTATCTCCTTCTGATAAAGTAAGAAGAAGTGGTTTATTTATTGAAATATTAAAATTTGTAAAACAAGAAAAAGATTTAAGTAATATTATTTTTGATAATGAACAATTCGTTAATCAAATTATAGAAATGATTTCAATAGTTAATTTTTCTCATGTTAGAGCTTATCCAAAATATAAAGTAACTGATTCAAATTATAATATTATTGAAGCTAATTTATCAAAACAAATAATTGAAGAATTTGCTATTAATGAAAATGATAATAATAATGGTAATGTTCCTTCTATGATCAGAATAAAAAATGAAAATTGGCAAGATATATTAAATTTATATGATATTTTTATTGTTTTATTAAATAATATTCCAACTGAATCTTTATTAATTTCTAAAATTCCTTTAAAATTTATTTCTGATCTTGTTTTAGCTTTACAAACTCTTGATAATGAAGAAAGAATAATTATCAAATTAATAATATATAAAATATATATTTCTTCACTAACTTATAGGAAATTTATTTTGAAAAATATATCAAATATTTTAATTGATATTACAAGAGATGAAAATACTAATTTATTATGTTTAGGAGAATGTTTAGATTTATTAAAATGTATTATTTTAGGAGCAAAAAAACCAATAAATGAAAAATATATAAGTATTATAAAAGATATCATTTGTCCTTTATTAAAATGTAAAAATATTTATAAACAAAGTATTCTTAAAGAAATGATTTATAAATTTATGTCTTTTGATAAAAATATTTTACAAGAAATATTAAATTATTTAATCAGAACTTGGCCTGTAAGATATCCTGATAGAATTATTACTTATTTAGATATTTTAGAAAATATTTTTACTAATAATTTAACTGGAAATATAGATGAAGATCTATTAAATAAAATTTTTCGAAAAATTAAAATTTGTTTTAGTGATTTAAGTTTTTTAATTGCTGATAGAAGTTTAATTTTTTTTAAAAATGAGAATTTCATTGTTGAATTATATAAAAGTAATTTGCAATTAAGTTTTCTTTCTAAGTTAGTTGAAAATATTGAAAAGCATTGGAGTCAAGAAATTAAAATTATAAGTAGAATTGTTATTTCTAGATTATCTAAAAGAGATGATAAATTATTGAATAATTTATCAGAATCTGAAAAAAAAATAATTGATGATTTTAAATTTGATATTAATGAAAGTGAAGATATTTGGGATATTCAATTTAATTTAAAAGGTGATTAAAAAATTATAATATAATATTAAGATACATATTTCTTTCTTTTATTAGATAAATTTTTATAACTAATCATATTTTTAAATTTTTCTATTAAAAAGATTATAATTTTTTTATAAATTTTTTTAATGTTCTAGGTTATTTATTAGGAATGAAATTATTAAATATCACCAAATATTTTTATTTTTCATTTTTTACAAATTCAATAAAAAATATTATTAAATGGTCATTTAATAAATAATATAAAATAAATATTTTCCTTGGTAATTTACATGAAATAAATTAATTATTGATGAAAATATTTATAAATCTATACCTTGATTCAAATAATATTGGAAATTATAAAACAATTTATATTGAAATCCCATCAAATAAAATTTATGTAAAAGAATTAAAGAAAATAATATCAGAAAAATTAAATATAAAAGAAAATGAACAAAGATTAACTTTTAAATTACTAAACACATATATTACATTAACAAATGAATTTCAATTAAGATTTTTTTACATAAAATCAAATAGCACAATTTATTTAGAATTAATAAAAGAAATAGATAAAAATGAAGAAATAAAGAAGAAAATTTTACAAAACAAAAACACAAAACTAAAATATTTATCAATGTTAGGATTTTATGATACAAATTCTTATAAAAACAAAAGAAGTACAATATTTGTTCCATCAGAAAATAATTTAAATTTATCTCCTGTAAAAGAATCCTTAATAGAAGGTTTAGATGAAATAAACTTAAATTCAATAGATTCGATAATAGAAATAATAAAAAAAAATAACTTTAATGAATTTTACGAATATATAGAACAATATTCAATTAAATCAATAAATATATATAATTCAAATAAATGGGCACCATTACATTTTGCTTGTTATAATGGAAATGCAGAAATAACAGCATATATATTATATAATTTAAATGGAGATATAAATATATTAAATAAAGATGGTTGGACTGCTCTTCATTTAGCTGTTTACAAACAAAATGAAGATTGTGTTAGAGTTTTAATCGCCAATGAAAATATTAATACTAATATTAAAATTCAAAATGGTTTAACTGCTCTTCATTTTGCTTGTAAAAAAAATAATTTAAAAATTATTAGTATATTAGTTTATAAAGCTGATGTTAATATTAGAGATGATTCTGGAAAATTACCTATTGATTATACTACTGATAATAATATTAAAAAATTTTTAATTAAAATTTCTGAGTCTAAAAATGAGAAAAAAGTAAAAAAAATTAAATCAAATACTTCTTCTTTATCCCATAAATCAAAAGATAATGAAAATGAAAACAATCAATTTTCTTTTTTAAAAAATATTCAAAATATACCTAAAAACCCACCAAAAGTTTATGGATTGATTGAAAAAACAGGAAAATATCTTAAGATTTATAGAAGTAGATATATTGAATTAGATCCTTATAAAGGATTTTTAAGAAGATTTAAATCTTATGAAGATTTCCCTAATAATCCAAATGAAGTTATTCCCTTAAAATTAATTACTAAATGTATTATTTGTCCTTATAATAAAAATGATAAAGAATTTTATTTTGAAATTGATTATAATTATATTGAAAAATATAAAGTTCGTTCCCTTTCAGCTTGTGAAAAATGGGTAGAAATGATTCATTTATCATTAAATTTTAGAAAATTTTGGGATCAATTAAAAAAAGAATATAATAACATAGATCAATATTTATATAATATATCACCAGAAAGAATAGATATAAATGGTGATACAGGAAAAATAATAGAATACGACTCAAAAGGAAATATAAAAAATAAAAAACAAAAACAAAAAATAAATATGTTAGATAATAATATATTAAATGATGATGGAACAACATTATTAGAAGATTCTTATAAAATGAAAAAAATAGGAACATCATCATTTGACATAATAGAATTAATAGGAAGAGGAACATTTGGTAAAGTTTATAAAGTAAAAAGTTTAATAGATAAAAAAGTATATGCAATGAAAGTTTTAGATAAAAATTTTTTAATCAATAACAATCAATTAAAATATGCAATATCAGAATGTAATATATTAAAACAAGCATCATATCCTTTCATAATAAAATTACATTATTCTTTTCAAACCAAAGAAAACTTATATATGATATTAGATTATTGTCCAGGAGGAGATTTAGGTTTTCACTTACAATTGAATTTATTTGAAGAAGAAGAAGCAAAATTTTATATATCAGAATTAATATTAGCAATAGAATATTTACATAATATGAATGTAATATACCGTGATTTAAAACCAGAAAATATATTAATAGGTTCAGATAATCATATTAAATTAGCAGATTTTGGTTTAGCAAAAGAAAATATTAAAGATAATACTTTAACTAATTCATTTTGTGGTTCACCAGCTTATCTTTCACCTGAAATGGTAAATAAAAAAGGGGCAAGTAAAGCTAGTGATATATATGGTATTGGTGCTGTTTTATTTGAATTAATTTCTGGAACTCCTCCTTTTTATGCTAATGATATTAATACTCTTTATCAAAATATTATTGGGAATAAATTAATTTTCCATGATTATTTTAGTGATGAATTAAAAGATTTATTAAGTAAATTATTAGAAAAAGACCCTAATAAAAGATTAGGAGTTAATGATAAAAAATTTATTAAAGAACATGAATTTTTTTATGATGTTAATTGGGAAGAATTAGAGAAAAAAAATATTAAACCACCAGTTGATTTAGTTTATAATAAATTAGAAAATGAAATTCCTATTAATAATAATAAAGGTGATTTAGATAAGGGAAAAAATAAAAATAAAAATAATAATGATAATAATATTAATGTTAATAATGGATTGGATGATAATAAAGTGAAAAATTTTACTTTTGTAAGACCTAATTCACCAAATGATAATAAAAATTAATTATATTCACAAAAATAAATAAAAATATTAAATAATATATTTAAATTATAAATTAATAAAAGAAATACAGAAATCACCCAAAAAATTATAATTTTCTTTTGAAATGATTATTAATTAATCTATACTTCTTTATTATTCAAATTATTGAATAAAAAATAATCTTCAATATTATATTATTTGAGTCTTTTAAATTTGTTTTCAATTATATTTTAGGTTTTGATTAGTAAAGATATTTTTTTAATAAAAATAATCAAAGAGATTTATAATGCCAGAACAAAAATGTAAAAACAGTTTTTCAGATATAATTATTTTAATAAATTTCATAGGAAAAAAGAATCTAAAATAATTAATTTAATGTTTTAAAAAAATATAAATTGATTTAAATAAATTTAAAAATATTTCTTCAAATCAAAAATGTATACAACATTTAATAATAATTGTAATTGCAATCAAACTTTTTCAAACAATAATTTAACTCAATTTAATCATACTTATGAATTAAATAATTCAATTAATGAAGATATTCATTTAAAAAATCAATCAAATAAAAAATTATTAAATTCAACTCCTTCAAAAGCAAGAGTTAAATCATCTTATTTAAAAAACACTCCAATAAAAAAAATTAAAAAAATAAATTATCAAAAAAAATATGAAACTATCAAAAATAATATTGATAAAATTAAAGGAGATATAGTAAAAGAAAGAATGAATGGAACTATATTATCAAAAGAATTTAATAAAGTTTCAAAAAAAGAAAAAATTTATGATGATGTTTTTAAAGAAAATAATTATATTCTAAAAGAAAATGAATTAATAGAAAAAAAAATTTTAGAAAGTGAAGAAATAAGAAGACAACAAAATCTCATTATTAATTCTTTGAAAAGAGAATTTAATGAATTAAAAAGAATATGTAATCAAGAAGGTTTTAACAATATTTTTCATTTACAATCTGAAAATGATAACATTAAAAATAATAATCATAATAAAAAAATTAAATCAAAAAAAAGGGGGAATAGAAATAATTTAAAATAATTATTATTTTTTTAATCTTTTTTTTAAAATATAAAAATTTTTCATTCAATTAATATTCAAAAAAAGGATAATTTAGATAAATTATCCCTTATTTAGATTTAAAAAAGAATTTAGAAGTAGAAAAAAAATAGAATAATATTTAAGTGAAAGAAAATATCATAAATCAAAAATCCACGAAAAATAAGAAAAAACATTTGTTATTTGAGATAATATTACATTCTATAATCTTTCAAATTTAATTAATTCTTTAGTTTAAAAGAATTATTTGTTTTTCAAATGATATAAAGAAAATTGAATTATTTGAATTATTTGGATAATTAGAGAGAAGAAATAATAAATTATCACACTTCAAAAAAAAATACTTAAATAATTCCAACTTTTAATATCTAATAAAAAAAACTTTTTTTATCAATAATTTAATTGATAACACCAAATAATTTAACCTTAAATAATAATAAAAAAAAGATAATATAAATTGTTTTTATTACTTTTTATCTAATAGTACATAATCAATAAAGTCAAACATAAATGATTTTTTTTGTTCATCATCACATTGGTTTGTAAAATTTTTAAAAGAATATAATAATTCTTCAGAAATATCATCATCTTGTTCTTCGGGGTTCGTGGTGTTAAAATTTGTATTTTTTTCAGATGATTCAACTTTATTATCACTAAAGTTATCATTTAAATTATAATCTATGTTAGTTTGAATTTCATTTATATAAATATCAGAACTTCTTTGATTTTCAATAGAAGAAATAAAAGTTCCTTTTGATAAAGGATTTTCATTAGAAGAAGAATTAATTTCTGGTAAAGTATTAATTAC
>JAEEGK010018936.1_pt1 | contig 14827 bp, 14 predicted proteins | sample 8958771 | NCBI WGS metagenome assembly JAEEGK01 (sample SAMN16246547, study PRJNA631951) | gut metagenome | biome: gut microbiome; feature: rumen; material: SC-attached | host: Bos | place: Iran: Karaj | collected 2018-10 | reverse complement strand
CTAACGAATGTTAACACCTGCCCTATATCTGTGACATCTTGATTATTGCGAATCAGCGCTGAAATCTTCGGGATTACGCTATTTTACTGCGGAAGGGACAATGGGACAATGGGACAAATGGACAAATTGAAAATACGGGTAATGAATCGATAATATTATATATATTATAATATATATAATATTATATATAAAAATATAGAATGTTAATAAATGTTTATTTTTTCAAACCCTGTTTTTGCACTTGCAAATAGCGATTTGTCCCATTGTCCCATTGTCCCAATTGTCCCAAATTGATCCGCTTGCAACTAGAGCGACACAATAATCCATGCCTAAAAAGAAAGACAACAGAGACCGAGCGGCTTTGCCGCTTCGCTAGTCGAAGAACTGGTACAACATTAAAAATAGAAAAAAAGTTGTCTAAGTTGTCAAAGTTGTCTTTTAAAAGAAAAATGACTCCAAACGGCCACTAAAAATGAGCAAATCCATGGTGGTCTCAGGATTTTTTCGTAACTTTGCAGAGCATTTGAGAAAGATGCACGCGCAAGCAGATCCACCAGAAGCATGCGAGGCGAGTACCAACGTCGCGAAAGGTACGAACCGGACAGCTTACGGTGCGCAACCGGAGGCAAGCGAAGTGGCCACCGCGAGACCGACGGGATGCACTGCAGATGTTAGGCGCAGAAGCTGAACATGAAGACAAGAGACCTCATCACCTATTAACCATTTTATCAAAGGACATGAAAAGAAAGCTTTATCTGATTGCCATCGCAGCAGTTTCGATGGGCGTGATGGTGGCTTGCGGCCCAAAAGGCGACAGCAAGGAGAATGACAAGAAAACGAACGCCACTGAAGAGGTGACGGAGGAAGCCGAGCCGGAGGAATCCGAGCCGGAGGATGCCGAGCCGGAGGAATCGTACATCGAGAAGGCTACCCTCAAGACGGAGGAAGGCGTCGTGGCTCTGATCTATGCCATCTATGAAGACATAAACACCATCTATGGCCCCCGCGACGAAGATGAATGCGAGCCAAACGTCGGCCTTGTCGGTCAGTACCTCTCGAAGGAATTCAGGGAGCTTACCGACAAGATTCGCGAGATCGACGCAAATAAGGCAGAAGGCGAAGGATTCGACATGAACGGTGACTGGAGCGGTCTGTGGCACTTCTGGGATCCTCCCTTCGAAGTGCAGAACATCGAGGTCTCTATCGATGGCGACTACGGCTATGTGAACTATAGCCTTGTGCAGGGCGGCGAAGGAGTGGACATGTCCTACACCGTGGTTTATGAGGACGGCCAATGGCGAATCAGCGACTGCTACGGCATTGGCATGATGACTGGCAGCTGGATCGATCGCATGAACGAGTATATTGAAGCCAACCAGTAGTTTGAGATCTTCCTGAACACGGAGGGTGCCCGCAGAAAGTCTGCCTAAAGACTTGGGAACTGCTTGCTGTCGATGTCCTTCACAGCCATGCACTCCATCTCTACGAGCCAGCCGGAGCGGCAGACGGGAGCCTGGACGATGACCAGAGGCTTGTCGGGGAAACGCTCGTCGTAGAGTCGGCGGACGGTGAGATAGTCGGCGGTGTCACGCAGGTAGACGATCATCATGGTCACATCATCGTAGGTGCATTCTGCCTCTGCCAGCAGCGCCTCGACATTATCCCAGAGACGATGCGTCTGCTTCTCCACGTTCTTGGGATAGACGATCTGCCCTTTATTGTCGATGCTGGCAGTACCCGAGATGATGACATGACGGCGGTCGCCATAGTTGATGTACGTTCCACGCTCGAAGGACACGCCGTAGTCGCTGGTGCGGTTGAGGTGTGTCGAGGCATAGAGGTAGTGAATCTGCTCCTGGCTGATGCCTGCCACTGCATAGTTGTCCATCTGGGTGAGCACACAGGGATCCTGGGCTCGTCCGCCGATACCGGTAGAGGCGATGAAATGAGTGTCGTGGGTCAGTCCCTGAGTGAAGAACACCTGATTGCGGGCACGCACCACGCCACCATAGTTCAAGTCGATGTCGCCGACGAAGAGCCAAGTGCGCAGGCAGTTCTCTGAGAGCCGGCATCCCTCCTGTGCGAGCTGCATGATATACTCGTTGAACAGCAGGCGCGTCTGGTATTCGGAGTTGGCAGCGAGGTTATGTGCCGAGCCGTTCCACAAGTGACGATATGCTCCGTGGGCAGCCTCATAGAGGCCTCCGTCGGTAAGGCGGGTGCTGACACCGGTCATCAGATAGACCCAGAGAGCCAGCTTGGTGCCGTCGAGCGGAGCCTGCTGGATGACGCTCTTCGCACAGTCGCTCGTGTCGCTGGCCATGACCTCGTCGGCCTGGTTGGCGGCATCGCTCAGGAAATAGCGCTTGAACACAGCCACGGCATCCTTCAGACGGTCGGCCCTGAGCTGCTGATAGGCATCGAGCACGGCGTCGAGCTGCTGCTGGAAAGGCAGACAAGGGTCAGTGACACGCACCATGACATGGTACTCGCTGACCTCTCCTTTGATGAACTTCGATAGTTTTACTTCTGTATTGCTGAATTGCAGTGTTTCGTACATGATTTTTCAATTTGACTGCAAAGGTACAAAAATCCTTTGACCTAAAGGGGTAGAGGACGGATGTTTATGTTTCGTTAACATTCCGTCCCCTACCCTTTCATGTGATTTGAGCCGTCAGATGGACTCAATAAACTTCACGACGGCATCGCGGTCGGCCTTGGGCAGGTTGTAGAACTGCTCCGTCGACCTATAGGCATCGGACTCCTTGGAATAGCCGTGCCACATGATGGCCTCGATGACGGTGCGCGCACGGCAGTCGTGGAGGCGGTCGTCGGCACCAGTGAGACGGCGCGAGAGGCCACGTCCCCAGAGCGGTGTGGTGCGACACCAGCCCGTGCGTATATCGTTCTTCATCCACAGACGATGCTGCACCATGTCAGTATAGGGCCAGATGGTCTGATGGGGATACTTGGGCAGCAGCTTGGTATAGTCGCCGTCCTTGGCCAGTCCGTTGGCATCGGCATAAGCCTTCGTGGATGCGTCGACCCACATCTTATCGTCGCCCGTGGTCCAAGAAGGACGATGGCACTGGGCGCATCCTATCTGTGTGAACAGCATCTTTCCCCGCTTCACGTCAGGATTGTCGAGATTGCGGGCAGCAGGAACGGCGAGTCCACGGTGCCAGACGATGAACTGATAGTACTGCTTGTCGCTCATCTCCTCCTGTCCATCGTAGGGTTTAGCGTTGAGCAGGTACTTCTCGAAGGTGTTCTTAAAGGCGATGCTGGGAGTGTTGAGCACCTCGTAGACGCGTGCAGAGATACCTGCGTCAGTGCCGTCGGCATAATAGGGATGGAGGATGCTCTGCTCATCACGGCCGTGCTCCTTGATGTAGGCGATGACATCCTTGTCCTCACTCTGGGCCTTGGCCCATGCCGTGGTGGTGTAGAGCCAGTGACGGTCGGAGCGGGTGACGTTGGTGATGTTCCATATAGCATTGGCTCCAGCTCCGTCCTGCAGCGAGCCACGGGTCATGGCATAGGTGAAACGCTTCAGCGGACCATGCTGGCCATTGCGGAAGGTGCCCGTGTCGTTGTAGGGAGCAGCGTAGTAGGCCGAAGCCTTGAAGGCATTGGCTTCCTTGTCCCACATGGCAGGATTGAGGTCGACATAAGGAGCCTCAGCACGCCACTGCGCCTCGATGTCCTCGTCGGTGAGTGCATCGAGCAGTCCTGTGCCATAGAGGCCGATGGTGCTCTCGAGGCGCACATCGTAGTTCTCGGGCTTCGGATTGGTGTTGAATGCCGTCTGTGGAATGGTGACCTCAGGATAGATGAGCGCATACTCCTCGCCATCAGCAAACTTCATGGGCAGGCCGCTGGGCATCTTGTCGACAGGCAGCCACTGAATGCGGATCTGGTTCTCGTCGATGGGAGCCTTGAACGGTGTCATGGCCTGTGTCTGAGGCATACCCGTGACCTCGCTGATGTAGGCATTGTTGTCGGGATGGTAGATGACAAGCAGATAGCCATTGCCAATCTGGTTGGCACGATACTCCGTCTGCCGCTTGCCGTGACCGTAGGAAGGATGGCAGGCGATGCAGCTGTTGCGCACCCAGGCAGGACCCAGGCCTCGACGCGGCTGCTGGTCGAAGGTGTAGAGATGTTCGAAGAAGTCCTCGCCAGTGTTGAAGTCCTCTTCCATACCGGGGATGTTCTGGGCAGCAGGAGTGATGGCCGAGTAGCTGGCTTTCTCAGTGGTGCCCAGCTGTCCGCCAGGATACCACTCTGAAGCCGTGAACACTTCGTTGGCCTTGCCAAACACCTCTTCGGCCTTGTCCAGCTGTCCAAGGTCGACTTTGTTGTCGTCATCATCGGAGCATGCTGACAGCAATGGAGCTGCCAGCATGGCCACGATGGAAATTCGTGATAGTCTGTTCATAGTATTGTTTGTTAATTAGTTTGCTGTCATATCACTCCCAGTCTTCATCATCGACGAACTCAATGTTCCAGATGGTGCTGCAGTACTTGACGAAGGGAGCAGGCATGCCGCCAATCTTCGAAATGGCATCGCTGAAGGCCCGCTCTACGCCCACGGGCGTATTGACAGCCTCGAAGAACTTGGCGAAGCTGGTGGCAGCCACCTTGTCGTTGGTGGAACCATACCATACGTTGCGAATGCTGCGGATATTGTCCTGGAAATCCGTGATTGAGTTGTAGCTGTAGGGCGACTCGACATAGCTGATGTCACCGGCAGAGAAGGGATTGGCTATCTTTGCCGTTCCCACCTCAGTGGCGATGGCTGCGCATGAGCCCTCATCATCGCTGAGAACCTGGGTGATGGCATCCTTCAGCGAGGGGAACGTGCTCTGGCTGTTGATGCCAGCCTCGACGAGGTTGCGGCCGAACGAGAGGCCGTTCTCAGTGGTATAGTCCAGTCCGGCATTACGCACCACATTGAAGCGGCTGCCATTGGCGGCTGTGGCACCTTCCCACGACACCTGCAGCTGGAAGCAGCGCTCCTTGAGCAGCTTGCAGATGGTCTGGGCATACTTCAGCTCCTGGGCACCGCTGACACCCTCGAAATTGCGATAGGTGTCGTTGGCCTGCAGCTCGGCCACCTTACGCGGCTGACCATTGCGGAAGAGGATGAACTCAAGGGCATGGAAGCCAAGGATAGTAGCATCGTCGAGCATCTCATCGTTCATGCCGCCACGGAAGTAGCTCAGCAGCAGCGTACGGTTGAGAGGCCACGAGTCGATGGTGGGGTCGATGTCGAAGTCGCTGGCAGCACCACCCAGGAATGCCTCGGAACGCTCCCAGTTCTCACGGGCCTGCTTGAAGTCCTGACAAGCCTTATCAATCTGCGACTGGGTGATAGTGTTCACTGTGAGACCGTTGAGGGTCTTCTCCAGATCTTCCACATCATCGGCCAACTTTGTGTAGGTGGGCACGATGACATTGTCGACGACACCCTGAAGCACTTGGCGCAGGAAAGCCTCCTGCTCGCTGCTGAGGTTAGCCTGGGCGATGAGCGTATTGGCATTCTCCAGCTCGTCGACCACTTTTGCGCAGGCATCGACAGAGGTCTGACCGTAGCTCTTGTCCTTGTAGCGGGCATCGCTGACGATGGTCGATTCAGAGTTGTCGGCTTTGTTGTCGTCGTCGTCATCGCTGCAAGCGGTGAATGATAGTGCGCCCAGCACGACGGCAATGGGCAAGATGAAATACTTTTTCATGTTTTTTGTCTCCTTTTTTTAATATAAGTTGTTATACATTATTGTCTAAAGAAAGAACCCCTCATACGTCACACCGATATTCACAGCAGGCTCATTGTTGTAGATGTCCTTCAGGAAACGGTTTGAGAACTCAGCCTTGATGGCAATCTCAGGCACGGGGAAGAAATTCAGGCCGACGGCCATACGCTTCACTGCCGTGTAATCATAGGCTGTGCCACGTGTTTCGGAGGCATAGGGATTGTAGGCCTCATAGCGTCCGAAGACATAAAGGCGCTTGTCCTGACTGCGCATGCTTTCAATCTGCGAGAAGAGGTCATAGCCAGCCTCGATGCCCACAGCGTAGGCGTTTTTCGACACGAAGGCAGAGTGATGGAAGGGCGACTTCTTGTTCACTCGGTTGTAAACATACTTCAGCTGCTCAGCATCGCCCAGATATCCATAGTCAGCTTGTCCGCGGACAATCCAGTTGTGACGGTTATAGGTGAAGTCGAGGGCTCCCACGGCCACCGTCCCCTTGTACTCGGCATCAGTGCCGTTGGCATTGCGAGGATAGCTGTTGCCAATGGACTGGCCATAATATCCGCTCAGGCCAATGCGCAACCCAGGCAGAGCATAATAGTCGAGACGGGCAGCAGCACCATATTTATTGGCCACGTCATACTCCATGGGCGACTTATGGCCTTTGTGTATCCAACCGGTATTGGTGAAATTGTCGGCGTTGAGACCAGCCAGCAGCTGGGCTTCATAGCGGAAGGCCTTGTAGCGTCCGAAGAACGACACGCCCGTCTGATGCCAGGTAGAAGGAAGGATGGTGTTCTCACCCTCCGGCCGATAGACCGTGAAGAAGTTCAGCGGCTCGTGATGGGCGTTGTTCAGGCCTACAGGCACCACGATATGTCCCATGCGCAGATTGGCGGCACGCGAAAACGACTTCTGCAGCCAGAACTGCTCGAGCTCTACCTCGCCGCCTTTTTCAGTCTCCTGCTCCCATTCGCCGCCTTCTTCGTCCTCCTTCTCATAGGCCAGTCCGTTGCCTCCATGCTCAAACTCGATCTCAGTGCCCAGACTCCAGCCCTTGCCGAAGTTATAGCCCATATACACTACTACGTGGGGCAGGTCGAAGCGTCCATGTGAAGGATCGTCCTTGTGGGCTTCGGGCTGGGAGTAGCGGCTCACATGATCACTATAGAAATTGCGGCCATAGGCCACTTCGCCATAACCGCCAATACTCAGACGCTGAGCACGGTTCTGACCCAGCACACTGTCGCCTGCACTGACCTGTGCCATGACCGACGCTGAGAGAACCAGCGAAAAAAGAACTGTTGTTATTGTTTTGCTATCCATACTATTACTTGGTTTGAAATCGGCTGCAAAGGTACGGCTTTTGCAAAAATCACACAATACCCAAAAGTGGTGATTTTGACCACAAACTATTGCACCTTTCAAGGAAAATGCCTACCTTTGCACTCAAATAACACATATTTATAATATGAAACAGCAAAAGATGTATGAGGCCGACGACAAGATGATCACCCTCATCCGCGATAACTACGATCTGCTGCAGATGCTGGGCTCATTCGGCATCAGCCTGGGCTTTGGCGACAAGACCGTCAGCGAGACCTGTCATGACAACGGGGTAGATACCTACACCTTCCTCGCAGTAGTCAATTTCACGATTAACGGACATACCGACGCTGATGGCGACGAACAACTGTCAGTGCCCACTCTTATGCATTATCTGGAGGCAAGCCATGCCTATTACCTTGATTTTCAGCTGCCTTTCATCAGGAGGGAGCTGGAAGAAAGCCTCAATGCCGACGATTCACTCGCACAACTCATCCTGCGATTCTACGATGAATATGCCCACGAGATACATCGCCACATGCACTATGAGCAGCGCGTGCTCTTCCCTTATGTCAAGGGGCTCCTTAACGGACAGCCAGGCAACGGCAACTACAACATCGAGACTTTCTCTCGCCAGCACGGCCAAGCCGACAAGAAACTGCGTGAGTTGAAGCTACTCATTATTAAGTATCTGCCCAGCGACGGTCTGCACAACAATAAGCTCACTGCAACGCTTCACGACATCTATGACAACGAGGCCTGGCTACGTCAGCATGCCTTGGTGGAGGACAACATTTTTGTGCCGGCCATCAGGCGCATGGAGCGACAACTGCGACAGAGCGACGTCACTCGTAACATCACTGAGATGGTGTTCAAAAAAGGAACGGGCCAGAATCAGGATGCACTCTCCGATCGAGAGAAGGATGTCATCGTCGCACTGGTTCAGGGAATGTCGAACAAAGAGATTGCCGACCATCTGTGCATCTCGACAAACACGGTCATCACCCATCGCCGCAACATCGCCCGCAAGCTGCAGATACACTCACCTGCCGGACTCACTATCTACGCCATTGTCAATGGGTTGATAGATATCTCTAGCGTAAAGCTTTAAATCTTATTGATGTCAACATAGCCATGCATCACGGCATAGATAGTGAGGGCACTGACACTCTTGATGCCCAGCTTCTCCATGATGTTACGGCGATGGGTGACCACTGTCGACAGGCCGATATGCAGGCGGTCGGCAATCTCCTTATTTATCAATCCCTTCACAATAAGCACCATCACCTCAGCCTCACGGTCGCTCAACACACGTGGCTCAGTACTGCGTGAAGGAAAATCAGGGTTGCCGCCATGGGCATACTGCTGCAAGATGAGCAAAGACTTGACGAGTTGATTCTCAGGCACATTGACGTTGATGCAATGGAAATCTGACAGCTGACTTCCATTTGCCGACATCGACAGGACTATGGTCTTGCGACGTCGTTCAATAAAGAATTCTCTGTTTTCCAGCACAATGTTCATAGCCACGAAATAGTGGACATAGCTCTCAGGATGATTAGCAAGAAGCTCAGAGATGGTGCCAAAGACATCAACTTGCGCAACAGGCACCAGCGATTTCAGCAACTGCCTCAGTCCCAATGCTGCAAGAGTATTGGGGTCGATTATCGCTATCTGTGGGAGAGGCAGTTTCATATCTGTCTGCAAAGATACAAATAAAAGAGCGAAAAATGAGTGGAACGACGAGCCTATTTTACTAAATATTGTTAAAAGTATGCCTTTTTGAAGACTAAAGTGTTCCTTTTTTGCAAATTTATTCGTAACTTTGCCACGTGTTTTTCATGGTATTAGATTATTAAGGTTAATTTCTGAGGATTATTAGTCGTGAGACAAATAATCTTTCAACCACTTCACTTGCGAATCAATCAGTATTAGATGCAAGTGAAACAAAAAAGGGAACCTGTGAAGGTTCCCTTTTCCATTATCACCATCCAGTGGCCTTATTGCCGGATATCATAGTGGAAGTAATCGAACTGAGCCTTGCCGCCTTTTTCACCTGTTGCATAGCAGAAAAGACCCACGCGTGATCCCTTCCAGTTGCCCATGCGTAAAGAGAAAGACTCACCTACGGGCATGAAAGAATGTCCGTCAGTGCTCACTTCAAACTGATGATTATTCTGCTGACTGTCAATAGTCACTCGGAGATAGGCCACCTTTTTGCGGCAGACATCCAGCATGCTGCGCTGGCCATTACGCTCGGTGAAAAATGCCAGCCGTCCCTTTTCGTTGATCACACCCACACCCATGAAATAGTTACCCATACAGAGCAGGCCGGCACAGTCTCCGTCGTTCAGAGACGAGCAGTCAATCTTCGTCGTTGCCTGGCTCCTATAGCCCAAAGTCTTCTGCGTGAGCGAGTTGCGAGCATGTATAATGTCAGTGGCAGGCTGTGCATGCAGCGTCAGCCATCCTCGACGTTCACTAAGACTCCACGCATCGTCGACAGGATTGTGATTCCACTGCCATTGCAACGAAAGGGAGCGCTGATGCTGGCCTACCCAGTACTGATGATCGCCACTGAACTCGTCAGAGGTAGGGAGTGGCAGCGGCATAGTTGCAATGGGCGATGTCCACACGGCAACTGGTTCACCAATGCCATTGCCATCGATGTCTACACCCATCAGCGGCCAGCCGTCTTTCCATCGGGCAGGTTGCAGATGTACGACACGTCCACGAGGATGAGTCTCCTGGAAATGCAAGAACCACCAGCTTCCATCAGGCGTATCGACTAAAGCTCCCTGATGAGGGCCATTTATCGGAGTCGACCCTTGTTCTAACACGACACGTTTCTCATAAGGCCCATAGATGTTACGTGAGCGAAGCACAGTCTGCCAGCCGCCTCCTACCCCACCCTCAGGGATGATCAGGTAGTAGTAGCTATCACGTTTCAGGAACTTCGTTCCCTCAGCCACAGGACCCGTGTAGACGATGACGCCATCGTCAAGCAGCTGGCGCCCGTCAGCCGACATTTTGTGCACAATGATTGGGCCTGCACCATGCTGACTACGACCCAGATAGGCCTGACCATTGTCATCCCAGAACGGACATGGATCTTCCCACTTGGGAACCTCCTTCAGACAATGCAACGGACTCCATGGACCGTGGGCATCTTCAGCTGTCGACATAAACAGTCCTTCGTCGGGGGTACAGAAATAGACATAGAAACGTCCATCGTGATGGCGAATAGCCGGTGCCCAAGATCCACCGCCATAGTGGCGATTGGCATCCCAACCAGGATAGTCGAAGTGGTCATAGATCTGACTCACCAGTTGCCAGTTGACCAAGTCGGAAGATTCCAGCACCTGCATTCCCAAGTAATGGAAGTCGCTGGCCACCATATAGTATTTGTTCCCCACGCGGATCACATCTGGATCACTGTAGTCGGCATTCAGCACAGGATTTTTGTACGTTCCGTTGTGCTGGTCGCCCCAGTCCAGCGTCAGCTGATTCGCCATCTGCCCATGAACAGCAGTCGGCAGAGCTGTCATCATGAGAAAAGCAGCAGTCAAAAAGAACGTTCTTACCATCATGATTGTTTCTGACTTAGAAAAAAGAGAGGATGCGCCTGTACGGACACACCCTCGTTGTTTGTTTGGAATAAGCCTGTTACTTAGTGAGTTATGCCTCAGCTTCTGGTATGACAGAGACAACACTCTTGTTGTGATAGCCACGATGGAAATTCACAGTCCCATCGATGAGGGCAAACAACGTGTCATCCTTACCGATGGCCACACCGTTGCCAGGATTGTGGTGGGTACCACGCTGACGAACGATAATGTTGCCAGCCTTTACCTTCTGACCACCCCAAATTTTCACGCCAAGTCGCTGGGCTGCACTCTCGCGGCCGTTCTTCGAACTACCTACACCTTTTTTATGTGCCATAATTCTGTTCCTCCTTTAAGCGATTACTTGTTTAACTTCAACCTGAGTGAACTGCTCACGATGGCCATTACGCTTACGGGAGTCCTTGCGACGCTTCATCTTGAAGACAATCACCTTGTCGCCCTTCACGAGCGGATTCACTACTTCTACTACTACCTTTGCACCTTCTACGGTGGGTGCGCCAACCTTGACAGCGCCGTCTACATCGACGAGCAGCACCTTGTCAAATTCAACAGTCTTGCCTGCCTCCACATCTTTCATGTGGTGAACGAAGAGCTTCTTGCCCTCCTCAACCTTAAACTGCTGACCCTGGATTTCTACAATTGCGTACATTGCTTTGTTTTGTAACTATTTAGGGGTTTTTCCGCGAGGCGGTGCACATCCGTACACACTTCACCCTGCCTCCACGGACTCAATTCGGGGTGCAAAGGTACAAAAAATGTTTGATATTTGGAGGGCATACATGAAGAACGATATAAGAATTAGTAAAGTTTAACAAATTGCTCGTCACTCAATACATAGTTACAAAACACGGGGATTCAGTTGCTGTGCTTTCTAGTATTATTAATGGCGACGCATTCTTATCGCCTCTTCATAATACAATTGCTTGTTACTAATATATTTGCATTGCAACCAGAGCCATCAAAATGTTCAAATGCACTCATCGAGGGATTTCCATTCACCATCCTCTTATAGTCAGAAACTGACAATCCATATTGGCATGATAAATTCGTTATCGCATATCAAAACGCCTGCACTTGTAGTTGACCTTTGTGACTTAAAAACAATCTATAAAATCAGATGTTAGTTTGATAACAAAGTCCATTTCACCTTGGTTTACGTTGTCATTATGCTTAACATGCTCATTTTGGTATTTACTATAGTAGTCGAGCAAACTTTTAAACATGTTCGAAAATTCTGCTGAGCGACCCTTTTCCTTTTGATATTTACCAATATTCTTAATTTGGTTTTCCAAAGATTGGTTGTTCCCTAATTTTTGCTTTAGAAAAAGTTCTAAACTTAATCTTATATCATCTAAGGCATTTCTTTCATAGCCGCCTCTACTGCATTTCTCTATAGCCTGATTAAATAGTCTCTTTGCTTCTGGACAACTATCTAATTTGCTAAGAGCTTTAGTCTTCTCTACTTCGCCTAGATTGGATTTCCCTAAATCCATACCAGACAAACACTGTATAATATCTTTTTCAACAGATTCTGCTGTACACATCTTCTTCGGATATGCTGTTAGTGTTAAAGAATCGTTTTGACTACTTTGGCTTTCCGTGATATTCACCTTGTGAATAGACTTTATTCGCTCAAGTGTAGATCTGATCAATTCTATATCATCGGATTCTTTAAGAAATACTTTTACGTACTTCTTTTCAAAAGCCTCTCTTATTTCAGTTGCATAATCCATATTTTTTATAATCTATTGTCCATATTTCTGTTTATTTGTCACCTGTTAATAATCAATCTCCATTTACTATTATCAAGCAAACGGCTTTACTTGCTAATTCTACCTGGTTTGGAAGGTTTTTCCCAGTGAGTTGATTTGTTTGTGGGAACGTGATGTTTTGCGGAAGTAGTTCAACAAGATTTCTAATATAACTGGCTTTTACTGCATAACCAGCATTTTCCGCTCCAGCGTGCTTTGCACAGACTACACCAATAACATTTCCACCTTTATCAAATAGGGGACCACCGCTATTACCTGGCTGGACTGGAGCCGACATCTGATATTCCGAGACACTTCCATTAAACCCTGTTCTTGAACTTATTATTCCATTCGTCAGTTTTATGTCTGTCCCCATTGTACTAACTAAAGGGTAACCTAAGACAAAGCAATCCTCACCAACATTTGCAACTGAGAATTTAAAAGCATACGGCAAAGTTCCAATTGAAGAGAATAATGGGTCGGTAATCTTTATTATAGCCAAATCATTCTGTTTGTCGCTGACTTCAACCTTTGCAGAATATTTTTTGTAACTATCTCCATTTACTTTAGTAACCTTAATGTTTCTTGCACCATCTACTACATGATAATTTGTGATGATGTAGCCATTGCTGCTTACGAAGAATCCCGTTCCAGAGCTTTGTCCACTTGATTGCTGAGTTGAACTGCTAGATTGTTTTTGCTCGTCTTTGGGATATAGCTTATATAAAGAAATTTTCTTTCCATCTAAGCGCTGAAATGTCATAAGAATAGGAGATTCTTGGATAAGAATAAGATTTTCAGTGTAAGTTCTGTCAATGTCAACTTGGCCATCAAAATACTCTCTAAACTCTTTAATATTGTATGCAAGTGAATAAACTCCATTTGTACTTCCCTCAGAAATCGTTCCTTTGTTCTCTCCAACACGAAATACTTTCGAATATGGTGATGAGGCAGACAGAATTTCCATACCATATGTTTTGGAACTGCTATAACTATTCTGACATATAATGCCATACTTAAAGCCATCAGTACTTTGCCAAATACCCTCTACAGGATGCAAACTGCCTTTATGATTGTCCAAATAGTTTCGGACACTATACTCAGAAGACCAAGCACTACATACGCAGCTCAACAGTAGCGCAAACAATATAAACTTTAAGTTCTTCATAATTATATTATTTTTAGTTATAACTTTTCTTAAATGACTATGCGCCTTTTCTTCGGAAAAAATGGCGCAAACCGCCACCATAATCCTGCCAGGCTTACCACAGCCTCCAATCATCTACGGGGAAGTCTGCGCCGATGACGCGACTTCACGATGATTGGTTGTTTTGCTCCTAAATCCTTTCGGTGTGGTAATTTGGCAGGATGTGAGCAATTTGTTTTGCAAAGATGGCATATCGCCACTATGCGTTGCAAAGATACACAAAAATCCTCAATTATCGCAACTTTTAATCTCCAATAGATGTATTTTTAGATAAAATTAGCTTAAATTTCGCGCGAAACGTCAAATAAATGCCTTACTTTCGATAAATAACGAGTATCTTTGCAAGGTAAAAAGAGAATATATATAGAATGGAATTATACGCCCTGATAGCTGAATGTACAGCATACGACTTCAAGGTGATGCTTGAAGAGAAGAAATCTAAGAGTTGGTTGAAGAGCGTAAGCGCCTTCGCCAATGGCTTGGGTGGCTCCCTTTTCTTCGGCATTGATAATGAAGGGACCATCTTCGCTTCCAACGACACTCCCAATGTCGGAGATCATGACGGAGACGTGTCGGAGACGAAACTTTCTGAACGTCAGCAGAAAATCCTCAATCTCATCAAAGAGTCTCCAACAATCACCGGCAAACAAATGTCGGAGACTTTGTCGGTGAGCCAGCGTACCATAGAACGCGACCTTTCTGCTTTACAAAAGGTTGGTATCCTGAACTGTGAAGGCAAAGATAATGATGGAAAATGGGTAATAGTTAATTGGGGATGATATTTAATACGTAAAGTATGACCTTGTTTGAAAACGAGAAAAATGGCAAATATGAAACGCACTTGCCATCGTGAACATCATCCTAGGCATGTAGCCCTGCAGACTGAAGAGTGACGGCCTCCAAACCTGAAGGCCATCACTTTTAGTGGGGAGTTAACATCATTTCAGACGGTTTCTCTTGCATTTGGCTTCTAAATTATGTATCTTTGTATTGTGATTTCATAACTATAGTACTTAGCTTGCATAAGTATAGTGATTAGCACTCGTAATTATAGTACTTAGCTGGCATAACTATAGTGGTTTGCAGAAGCAAGCCTGATACACATACATATGATACACATGATTTACAAAAAAGCACGTGCGTACGTGCGCGCATGCACGT
>JAEEGK010018934.1_pt1 | contig 14827 bp, 14 predicted proteins | sample 8958771 | NCBI WGS metagenome assembly JAEEGK01 (sample SAMN16246547, study PRJNA631951) | gut metagenome | biome: gut microbiome; feature: rumen; material: SC-attached | host: Bos | place: Iran: Karaj | collected 2018-10 | reverse complement strand
CTTCATAATTTTTTAAACAGTTTTTAATTGGCTACAAAGTTACAAAAAAACCTTGTAACAGCAAAGCGATTTTGGAAGATTAACGCAATTCGGCCTAAAATAAAGGCAAGACGGGGAAGAATGAAGAAGTATTTTGGATGGAAGTTTACCTAATGTGGCAACTATAAGATTAATTCCATGATTAACAAGCCTTGCAAATGATAGTTTTTGAGTAAAAACTTGTTGTTATCCAAAAAAGTGTGTATATTTGCACTCATGAATGCTAATGACCAGAATATCACATACACCTTTTATAGATTGGGGCCAAGTTTTATTACGTGGTTCTATCCAATAGACCAAACCCCTATCGAAAAGGAAATACTTGATCCTATGGGCCAGATTGGCACTAAGGATTTTGAAAATATCCCTGGTGCAATAGAGCATTTGAATCCCTTTGATCCTAAATGGTTCCGCAAAGAAGAGAATGAATTAGTCTGCCAGCTCCTAATTGAAAATTTGGTTTATCTATCAGATGTTTTTGGTATGAATGGAGCCTATTCGCTGCAAGCGGCACTTGCTAAGGATCCAGATGAAAGCATATTCCGTTACAGACTTGGAGCAATCGGGGGTAGCCCAGAGTGTATGGTAGGCTATGGTCAGATGATGTGCAGGAAAGGCTATGTTACTGATGGCTGGGAGTGGATAGAAAGAGGCGCAGAAAAGGGCTGCGAGATGGGAATGCTGCTTGCTGCTATCTCTTATCAGTATGGCACGATGTCAGCCATTGACTACAAGAAAGCTGCATATTTCTATCGTCGTGCCATTAAGGAGTTTCATAGTTTTTACGCCTTCATGAATTACGGCGTGATGTTCATTGAAGCCAACTGTTGTCATTCGGCTCTCTATACATTAGGGCATGCGATGAAGCAGAAAGAACGTTATGAAAGACTTTTGGAAGATAAAGACGCCACTAATCTGCTCACTAATTACAAATCATGTGAAGCATTACTTCAATTCCCTTATGAGGAACGCCCTAAGCATATTGCCATAGAGTATCATGCGCCAGAGCTTGATAGCCAATACTGTTACAAAGGCGAAGCGCCCAAGACGATAGGAGCTAATGGGGAGAAACCACAGCCTTGGTGTCCTGAAGACAAGAGGCTTGTTCCTACTGACGTTGAGGAACGTGATAGCTATCAGGCAAAGATAAAGGGAAGGGAAGTAATGATGGAGATTGACGAGAAATATCGTATCTTCCTGAAGTACGATGATGGGACACCAATTGCAGAAGTCAAAATGCCAGCCTTGCCAAAGGCCCTCTACTTCGTATTCCTCAATCATCCCGAGGGTTTCCCCTTAAAGCATCTCATCGATTATCGCGAGGAATTGCTTTCATGGTATCGTCGTCTTTCAAATCGCACCTCCCTTGATAAAAGTGTTGCCGATTTAGTTGATCCTACTAAAAATTCTGCCAACGAAAAGATTTCTCGAATACGAGAAGCATTTGAAGACTTAAGAACAAATGTTGGTATATCACTTGCGCCTTTCGCACCTGTTGGCTCAAAAGGTTTCATTTATATTGTTACTATTGATAGGAAAGTGATAAATTGGAAAAGCAAACTTCACTTTTTTAAAGAATAACTTGTTAATTCTACAAAGTTTTTGTAATTTTGCATCAGAATAATAATATCCTAAAATTATGAATAGTTCAAATATTTTGTCTTTGGGTTCGATGATACCAGAATCTCAAAATTCACAATTAATGCCAACAGCGACTTACGTGGGTATAGATTTCGGTACATCAACTACGGTCGTATCCATAGCTTCTCAAGTAAATGGTGAGAAAAAGATAAAGACTCTACCAATAAGACTTACCCAAATACTGGAAGATGGAACGAAATATCAAGGCGAGAAGTTACCTAGTGTTATAGCATGGCTAAATGGGAAATTGCTTGTTGGTGAAGGTGCTTCTAATCTTAAATATACATTAACCAAAGGGAAGAATATTTGGTATTCTTTTAAAATGGAAATCGGTGAAGATTTAGGGGCAAAGTATTACAACAGCGAGGTTGGAGATATTGAAGGAATTAGGATTCGTAATCCCAAAGATTGTGTAAGGGTGTTCTTTATGTATTTACGAATGTTGATAACGCAGTATTGCAAGGATAATGGCCTTTCTGAAAATATCAACTATGCAGTGAGCATTCCCGCTTCTTTTGAGGCAAACCAAAGAAAAGAATTGATGGAGGCTCTAGAAACAAACGGTATGTCTGTTACGAAGCAGTCATTAATTGATGAGCCCAATGCAGCATTTATTAGTTATGTTCATGATAGTGAAGATTCTGAGAAACCACTTCTTATAAGTCCTCACTATAATTCTAAAGTCCTAGTATTTGACTTTGGTGGAGGAACATGTGATATTTCTATATTGGAAATAGGGAAGTCCGCTACTGGTTTATATTCAAAGAATATAGCAATATCTAAATTTACAAAACTTGGTGGTGATGATGTGGATAGATATCTTACATATAAATATATCATGCCAAGATTCTTTGAATATAATGACAAAAAAGATTCTGATTTCAGAACAAAAGAGAAGCAATATATTGCGACGCAACTATACAAGGTTGCAGAAAGACTAAAGATTTTGATGTGCAAGCGTATTTCTAATAAGATGTACAAATTAGAAATACCTGGATATTACAAGAATAGTTCTGAAAAAGAAACTATAACTGTGCCAGTTGTTGTAGAGACAATTAAAGGTGTTCTTAAGCAAGATAGTTTTTTTCTAACAGCGAAAGAACTGTATGAAACCATGCAGGTTTTCTTAAGAAAAACGAGAATACCCACTCAAATTAAAGGACAGGATGATTACAATAATATATATATGCCTATTAATAGCGCAATAGAAAAAGCAAATATTAGTAGAGAGGAGATTGATTATGTGCTATTAATTGGTGGTAGTGCTCAAAATCCATTCATTCAGGAAGAACTTAATAATGAATTTAATGATTCACAGATTCTGATTCCTCAGGATTTGCAGACACATGTCTCCAAAGGTGCATCTATCCATTCACTTTTAATGAATGGTATGAATAAATGTATTATACAGCCCATAACAAGCGAACCGATACTTGTCATAACAAAGGATATACATCCACGGATTATTTTGCCTGCAGGTTCGACAATACCAAGTGAAACTTGCGTAATAGAAGACCTTGTAACATCTCGTGATCATCAAGATGTGATAGAATTGCCAATTTGTGTAGGGAGCACAAATAAGATGCTCTTCAACCTAAAGATTGAACTTCAAGGAGGCGTACCTGTTAACACCCCTGTACAACTTGCAATCGAAATAAATGTAGATAAACTATTATTAGCTCAAGCAAGTTGTATGGGCGTAGAATGTATGGTTGAACCTCAAAATCCTTTTGCAAATAAGGAACTTACCACAGAAGAACGAATTGTTCTTGTAGCAGAGAGACAGGCAAATTTAGAAGCAGAACAGAATCATGGTACTCCCACTAAGAATGGACTTATGAAGTTGAGACAAGCCTATATTAAGGCTGGAAATTCGTTTCGTGCAGCAGAGACCTTAGAACTCCAGACTGAATTATATCCTTGTCCAGATAATTATAATCAAATAGGTGTTCTATATTCAAATGCTGGAGTTTCCGATAAAGCTTTGGAATATTATGAAAGGGCTTATCAAAATAATCCAGAGAGTGCAACTATCAATTTTAATCTTGGCCACTCTTTGATGTATAAAGATCCGCAAAGAGCAAGGTCGCTTATCAATAAAGCATATGAGAAAAACCCAACTGATGGTGCAACAATGATAACACTTGCTAGAATGGAGCGGCAAGTTGGAAACAAAGAAAGGGCCAAAGAACTAGAAGAGGAGGCTTATGAAATGTTGCTTAGAAAATGGAAGGCAGACACTCTTGCTTCTCACGAATATAGTTGGTTATCTTCTTTAGCATCTGATCTCGGGCATCCTGATGTTGCCAAACAGGTAAGACAATCAGAACCAGGGCTTGAAGCTGACAAATACTACGATAACGAGAATCTGACTCGTACTCGTTCGAATGCTTTGGAAAAATCATAAAAAAAATATATATATGAGTTGGATAGTTCCGGAAAACAAGTTAGATGATCAACAGCGAGATTTTATCAACAATGTTGATATTACTCGGAAAAATGTGTGGATTAAGGGATTTCCTGGTTCTGGGAAGTCAGTTCTTCTTGCTCATACAATAAGAAAAATTAAGAGCAAGGATAGTAATGCTACAATTTTAGTAGTAGTATTTACTCATTCTCTAATTAAAATGTTTCAAGCTGCTTTTTCTGAAATGGGATTTCGAGTAGAAATAGTAACATATTTTGACTTTATGAAAACATCGAGAAGTTATGACTATATTCTCAGTGATGAAGTTCAGGATTTCCCTCCCAGCGTTTTGCGAGCGATGAATGTAAGAGCTAAACATGTTGTGGTGGCTGGTGATGCAAATCAGTCTATATATGAAATTGCTCCTCGAATAAGGGAAGTCACAGTTACACCTAGTCAAATACAACAGTTGTTGTCATCGATTGATTTCGAATTAAACATCATACATAGATTATCAACTTCTATTAAGAATGCTGTTCAAAAATTTCTGCCAAGAATAAATATATTTAGAAGTAGAATAGATCCTAATACAATAGATACGCAAGTCAGATTATGCGAGGCTCACAATTATGACGAAGAAGTAAGGTATATCCTTCGAGAGGGTAAAAAAGCTAACAATGTCAGCCAATCAGTTGCAGTATTAATTCCTACTCATGTAGCAATATTGGATTTTTTTCAGAGAGTTCTTAGAGTTGAGGGCAAACAGGCTTGGGACGTACAATTGGACAATTGGGGAAATCCAAATTACAATATCTTAAATAAATATTTGTCATCCCTTGGAATTCCGATGCAATATGTAGGTAATGGCTTTGGTCAATTTTCAGATGATTCTCGAAAAATCACAGTCATGACATATCATAGTTCAAAAGGCTTAGATTTTGACAATGTGTTCTTACCTTATTTGAACAATAGTCTCTTTATTGTTTCTGACGAAACTCTTAGCAAAACTTTATTTATGGTGGCTATGACAAGAAGCCGTCGTAACCTGTACCTCACATTTAATGGTTACAAGCATGCGTATTTATTGAATTTTGCAGCAGATTGCCACAAGATTGATATCCATGATGCATTAAATGCACAACACACATTTGCAGGAAACGGAGTATTTGCCGGATTTAATCAAGGTGGGCAGAAGTCTGAAAATGAGAAAAAGGATTCAAATAATAACATATTTGCGGGTTTTTAATATATGGGAAATTATTTAGCATTAATACGTAAGGCCGATTTTATTGACCTTTATAAATATGGAAGTATCCATGTTAACAGAGATATGATAAGGCAATTCTCATGCAAGATAGACGAGTTGCCATTTCGAGAACCTATTTTCAATGATATCACATTTTTCGCTAACAGTTTTGATAGTACTTTCACTTATCTTTTTATTAATTATAAAAAGGTTGAGGGCAGAGAAAATGATATTAATATCGCAGATGTTCAAGGAATATATCCACTTGATGACGAGGCTAAGAAAGAATTATCTATATCTCTTGATCCTCGTATCCAAATACACAATCCATTATGGCCTAACGCAGTGTATAAACTTCAAAAGAGCCAAAGTGTACAAAATTGTAAAAATGGTGCTATAAACATATGGAGAATATATAATATTTCAGAACCAATCGAAATTATCGAAAATATCCTCACAGATAGTATTATCAATGAAGTTGTTGATGAATTATACGAAAATCGGCAACCATCAGGAAATCTCTCTTTATGGGTATATGTCATGAGGTATGAAAGACATGCGTTTTATCCCAATAATACAATTGGCGCTTTTATGGATACTGCTAATGTTTTATTTAACTACAAAATTGGCAAAGAAGTCGATTCATCTGTCATAGAGTCAGAAATGATTATGCAATTCTTTCAATACTGTAATGAGAAAGACCCTAATATGTCTTTTATCGATATATTACATAAACTATCCATACAAACACATCCTGATATAGTCGGTTTTATAGACTATTCTCGTCAAATAATGCCAGATGTGGATATTTTAAAAGCTATTACCTTGTTTTTTATATATAGAAATCGATATCAAGAAGAGTTTAGGTACGAAGAACAATGGAAGGAAGCTGGTAAGAATAATGGTATTGAATTTGCGATTGCATGTTATATGCTTGGATGCAAATTAGGACATGAGCATACATATGATTGCTTATATGAGCAACTTCCGTTGCCTATATTCAAAAAGAAAAAAGAAAGAACTGAGACCATGGCGGATACGTTAGTCATTGATAATAATACACAATCTGTTGATGACAAGAAAGTAGCTTCTAGTGTTGGCAGATCAAATAATAAAATTATTCAATCTTCTTTGTTTAATAATCAAACGTTATTGCCTGTTTCAATAATAATGAAGAAATCTCCACGTGCAAGAACTACAATAATTGTTAAAACTCAAGAGGACTATAATCTTTTTTTGCAGAAGGGATATATAGAAGTCGCTCCCAAAGAAAAGAAAAATAAGAAAAAGTAATATAATTAAAAATAAGAATATGGAATTGTATACATATCAACAAAAAATAGCCATTATGCGTATTTTATTAGACATAATACACGCAGATGGTATTATAGACGCAAGAGAAACATTCTTCTTTGACAAATTAAAAGGAAAATTTAATCTCACAGACGATGACCATGAAGCTGTGAAGAATAAAAATTCCCTTCTTGCCCTTACACAAATAAAGTTGTTAGATAATGATCAGAAAGAACAATTTGCAAAATTGATGGCTCAAATGATTATTGTCGATGAAGATATAAATATTAATGAGGTTGCCATATACAATATTGTGTCAGAGTTTTGTGGCATTGATAAAGATTTTAATGATTCTGTATCAAGTCAAGAAACTGAACATTGTTCAAAATCATAAATGTGAGTAGGAATTTGAAGCACCAGCAGAGAACTCTGATTTCCTTTATTCTTATGAGTGATATAGTATACTTCTGTAATATTTACTATAATTTGTTGTACCTTTGAGTTTGGACATGAAGATGAGCTGGACAAAAAGAATAAGTGTAAAAGTCTGCCCTACTTTTATATGGGAGTTAACAGAACTAGGCATACGTTGTTTGATAGATTAAGAAAAGAGGATAATAGACTATGGAACTATTTGGATTATTATTCGCATTTTTTTGGTACTTCTCTACAAATTACTTAATAAGATTGTACCTGATGAAGATAAAAACAAGGATAAGAGGTCTGATATAGAAAGGTGGGAAGATCATAATTATTATAGGGAATAATTCTCACAAATATTGCAGAAGATGTATAACATTTCCTAATTTTGCATACTATATAGGTAGAAAGAACAGATTATTGATTAATTTTGCAAACGCAATATGGCAACAGACAAACAGAAACTACAGATGAGTGAAGATTTTGACTCTTTGGTCAGACGTATACAGAACACAAGTGATGTCCTGCAGCAAGACGCTCGATTGGTCATCAATCGGAATGTCACCACACGTGCATGGCTGACAGGCTTTTATATTGTAGAATATGAACAGCACGGAAAGGATCGTGCAAAGTATGGCGATAAACTGCTAAAACGTTTGGCTGAACAATTAGATGACAAAAGCTTCAGCCTTGCCAGTCTGAAGAATTATAGGCAATTCTATCTTTATTATCCTGAGATAGCACGACCTATAGCAGACTATTTACAGCATAAGACTCAAAAAAGCCAATCACTGATTAGCCTTTTTCAACAGCAAGGAAATCAGAGACTTATAAAAAGCCAATCACTGATTAGCCTTTCTGATGGATCACAATCAGATATTGTTTCTGAGGATGGATTTGCTATTATAGCGGAAAATGGGAATGTGATAGCTGCTCCTGATATGGTATTTAATAGATTATCTTTCACACATATAGCGCAGTTGATACACTTGAATGACCCTCAGAAACGAGCATTTTATGCCATCGAAGCCATGCGTGGACCATGGAGTGTGAGAGAACTTCAGCGGCAGATAGACAGCAATTACTACGAACGTAGCGGGTGGAGTAAGAAACCAGAACTGTTGGCAAGCAAAGTCAATGACAAAATAGAGAGACCTACTTTCAGAGGAGAACTGAAATCGCATTATGTATTTGAGTTTTTAGGGCTATCCGCAAAAGATACTATCGAGGAAGATGTATTGGAGCAAAGCCTCATTGACCATCTGGAAGAATTCTTGTTAGAGCTGGGCATGGGATTCTGTTTGGAGGCACGACAGAAGAAACTGCTTATCGACGATCGTTACTTCAAGGCAGACTTGGTGTTTTACCACAGGATATTGAAATGTCACTGTATCGTGGAATTGAAAGGGCATCGTTTGGATTATGCGGATGTTGCTCAGTTGAATATGTATATAGAGTATTATCGCAAGAACTATATGCAACCTGAAGACAATCCCCCTGTAGGTCTGCTCCTCTGCACAGAGTATGGACAGGAAATGGTGGAATACTTATCACCCTTCATCGATCCACAATTATTTGTTGCGCAGTATGAACTTCAATTGCCCAGCAAGGAGAAGATGAAGGAATTCCTGTTGAGGGAAAACAGAGAATAATTTATTTTGAAATTTACAAGCCTTGCAAACGGAAATCGCTTGCAAGGCTTGATTTTTATTTGTACTTTTGCAGCAGAAACATTCATTTTGAACAAAAGTATAAATGTATGATTAGGAAGAATTATAGTCGCAGAGTATTTCTGATTGAGGTTATCCAAAACGAAAAAGTTCTTGGCTACTATGCTGGAAAAGATTGGGACAATAGTGTTGTAATAAAAGGTCTTCATGGTGCAATGATCATCAAAACGGAAAAAGGTGTAAGTCACATTGTAACCAATCTGGAAAGATTCTATTGTGATTTATACTCATTCAGAGTGACTGAAGCAATAGAAAGTCAGACCATCATATTTTATGATGAATATGACAAAAAAAAAGATGCGAAACCATTATTTGCTATAAGGGTAAAAGAAAAAACAGATTTGTTAGCTGAGGCTTGTTTTGTCAGCGAAATAGATAAAAACGAAGGAACATTCAACATGACTTTTGCTATTGAGAAGGCAATGCTTTTGGGAGAAAAGAACTCTTGGAAAGCATGTAGGTTCTTGTCGGAAAGATATAATAAGGTATACAAATTCTATCAGGAGGAGTTCTTTGTAAAGAAAGAAAGTACGATTGAATTAAGATAACTATTAATGGTATTATGGAACTAACAGGAAAAATAATTGTCGTGCAAGAGGCAAAGAGTGGGTCGTCATCGAAGACGGGCAAACCGTGGATGATGCAGGAGTATGTGATAGAGGTGCCAGGACAGTACCCAAGGCATTGTGCATTTACGGTGTTTGGAGAGGATAGGATTAAGCAGATGAATATTCAAAACGGAGAGGATCTGACAGTCCAGTTTGATATTGATGCCAGAGAGTATAACGGTAAATGGTATAATGACTTTAGGGCATATAATGTGATACGAGGGCAGCAGATTCCACAGCCAGTACAGCCTGCGAAAGATGATTTACCATTCTATCCAAATAATGAATCTTTCCCATTTCAAGAGAATGGTGATGACGGAGGTGATTTGCCTTTTTAAAGCCTATGGAAATAGAAAATACTCATATAAGTAAAGTGATGGGCGGATATCGTGAGACTACTGGCAAAGACATCATTGCAACGGGCATTGCCGAATTAGACAAGCAGATTGAAGGCTTTGGGATGGGTGAACTTGTAACATTGCTGGGATATCCTGGTGATGACAAAATGAATGCAGCCATTCGTATTATGAGTTATCAGGCTGTTGATAATGGCAATTCGTCTGCTTACTTTTGCACAAGGGAAACTCCAGAGATTATCGCTCGCAGACTATTATGTTATCGTTGTAGTACGCTACCTAATCGGATGCTTGAATATGAAATGTTAGGTGAACCGCATGAATGGAAACAATGGATGGATGAAAACAAAGAGAAGATTGCAGCATCACCTGTCTATCTTTATCCTAATGAACGCTTGTATATTGATGAATTATGTGAGCAATGCTGTTCGTACGCCAAGAGTGGTGTAAAAGTAATTTATATTTATTTCGATAATGAAGCCATTAAGAATGATGCGGTATGTAAACTAAAAGCGTTAGTCAGCAGGTTATATATTGCTATTGTACTTTTGATAGATGTGATAGGAACGCGTTATGGTATCGACGATCAACAACCTTGCCTCCAAGACTTGTCATGGTGTCAATTAGACGAATATAGCGATATGGTTATTGGATTCTTGAACTGCGATTCTTTTGGCTATGTCAGCGAAGATGGCATAGATATAAAAGGAAAGATGAGAATCAAGGTGGTAAAGGACAGACACAACAAGCAAAATGCCCATTTCTATCTCAATTACTTGGGGTTTATTATGAAGCAGTTTGCAGAGCCATCAACTATATCTGATTCTTCTAGACAAATAATAGAAGATTTTTACACTCCTTTTGAATGAGAATTGTTAAGAACGCCCTTTGTAATAGCATAATTCATGAAGGAGCAAGATATAATTGAATTAAAAGTTCTGTATTCGACAAATTATTATGGTAATAGGACGTAGCCTAATACGCACTTTTCTGGCTGGTGCCACAAAAGATGCCGCAGTATAGAAATGAGCGTTGAGCAAGCTCAGAAGAAAAAGTAGATAACCCTACCCAGGAGTGGAGTGTGCAGCCTAACTTGGCGAATACCCCCACAAGTACCCCCACAAGTTCTGGTTTTACAGATAATAGTAACATAATCAGACTGGTGCTGGCATTGGGGAAAGAGCAGCGCTCGTTAAAAGAATTGTTGGCTCTTGTAGGGCTGAAAGATCGAAAAAATTTCATAGAGTATTCGCTAAATCCGTCGGTAGCTGCAGGTTTGATATGTATGCTATATCCCAATTCGCCTCGCCACCCACGACAGAAATACTTGTTGCCCCCTAAGGGGCTCGAATTGTACAATAGGTTGCAAAGATATAACTAATTAATAATATAGCCAAATGTTTTGGGATAAAAATGTTTGGCAGAAATCTTTTTGTGAAAAAGCCTTTGTAGTCTTACGGAAAAGCACTAACTTTGCCCTTGACAAGTCTTAAAAGGGATTTAATCCCATAAACAATAAAAACCTATTATATATATGATGAATTTTACATTTTACAGTTGCATTCTTGAGGGAAGGCAATTGTGGGTTGAGGAGCCGTTTTTATTAGCGGCATCGGAAGTTGTGCGTGCAGTATGCAAAGCTGGCTTCCAAAATAACAGTGATTATGTGTTTGAATGTGTCCTACCGCCTAAGGACGGTATGTTTCTCTTTAAGGTGACGAGAAAAACAGATGGATTCTCTACACTGGTGTTCTTTGATACCAGAACAAAACCTAACTTTATATGGGTTGAGAATGTGTTCGATAATGCTTTAGACATAACAATTCGGCAATTTGTGAAGGCGCTCGGTAAAACGTTAAGTGCGGCCTCGTATGCATATGGATGGAAAGTCTGGCTAGATAAGTACGTGCCTGATGATCTTCAGGATCTAAAGCTGTTCCAAGATGCTTTGGAGTATGTTGAGTGCTATATGGAAAAGGATGTGTTTGTGAATAAAGAGGCTTTTAGATCGATTGTGATAACAGATGCTATTGCTGATGAAGTGATGGTTTTGATTAAGAAATATATGAAAGGAAAAAAACATCCACGAACTCTTATAGCGCCTTTAAAGGCTGCAAGAGTGGCTGGCGCAGTGATAAAGGTTTCAAAGACCATGTACAAAGAGATATTTGGCAACATTTTAGGCAATAGCATTTCGAGCGTAGATAGATATATGAGTGGTGATTATGAGTGGGATCCAAATGATACTGTATTTAATGAAATGAAGAATCAGTTTTCAATTTTGGTAAATAAGACCAAAATGTTGACATGAGAAAAATTTAGTCATTTCTATTCTTTTTTAGTCATTTTTAGTCGTTTTTAGTCAATTGTAGCCGCGGCTAAAAATGACTAAATTTTTTATTTGGCGGTTACGCTTTTAAATTCTATTTTTGCCCCCACTTAAAATATAAAAATATTATTCACCGAGAGGGGAGTAGGCCGAAACCAGCTCATAAATTTAAAAACAATTATGAGAAATGGAAAAGATTCATTCGAACAAAGGCTGGATGTAGCTGTAACTTACTTTATTAACATGGGCATGAACCTGCATGGCTCATACTTGGAACTGTGGCCTACAGAGCGAGCCACGGCTATGTATGCCCTGCTATTGGCAGGGCGCCGACTGGGTACGATAATGGCGCAGGCAGTACGAAAGCAAGCGTGTTCGGTAGTAGATGTAACAGGGCTCGATCTGGTTGAAACGAGAGGAAAGCTGATGAACCTGCTGTCGTATCTGGAACATGGCGACTACGATTTACAGATATCGTATAGCTATAACGATGGCTCCATGCCTATATATGTGCCCAGCGAGATAGTGGATGAGGAGAATTTGGACTTACAGTTTCCTGTGTATGAGCGTGACAAGGCATACACTCAAGCCAGGGCGCTGCTGATAACCAAGGCCAATGCTCATTACCAAGAGGTATTAAACTGCATAAAGGAGGTGATAGGGCTGCTGGAAAAACTGATAGATGATGCCAAGAACCTTAAGCGCAATACTGAATTGAAAACTGAGCGCACGGCGGCTATGGAGGCTTATTATACCAAGCGTCTTTGGCCCATACACAAGGTTGAACTGGAAGCCCGAATAGATGCTGAACTAAAAGACGATGATAACAAGGGGCTTGCACCTATTAAGATTATAAAAGCGATGATAAAACACATGGAGGCTGATTATGCCCAAAACCACAATGACCAGACATTTGACGATATGATGCGGCAGTGTCAACACCATGCAAGTATCAAGTTGCTGGAAACTCGCATTATGACAATAACCATGAAAGCGCCTTGCGATGCATACGAGGGTAAGTTGTTTACCAGCAAGGCTGCTTACGAACTGGCCAAGTTGATGGGTAAAGCTTTTTATAACTATGTAGGGTTTGATAAGAAAATAAAATCATCGTTTGTTTGTGCAGCAATGATGGACTTTAAGCTGATGCAGAAGGATTGTAACAATACCAGACTGGTGGTGGATTTTATTAATAATGAACTGCTTGGCGACAATGATGATAAGGTGAATAAGGATGCCATCATTAAGCCTTTGCGCAAGTGTAGTGGCAAACCATTCTGTACCATCGATGAAAATAATCTTAGGGATTTTACTAAGGATGAGTTCGCTAAGTACAAAGACCTGTACTGGCGTAGCTTCTCTATTATTAATAAGGTAATGGAAGTTGGTGAAAAGATGACTAAAGCACCATATCTTAACGAGATTCATCAGGTAATAGATGGAATAGACGTGTTTGACTATCTGGGTGAAGAAGAGATAAACAAATTGCATATTTTAAGTTCCACGCTAAAACAGAAATGGGACTAAATCCGAGGAATTTTTAGGGTCGGAAAATGAGGGAGTTGTTAACTGCGGTTAATGGCTCCCTCAAAAATTCCTTATTTAGGAAATAGCATTCCCAGGTCGAGGAATTTTCCAAGCTTGCATATTATTTTAGCCTACCTTTGCATTCGTAAATAATAAACAAAATGTTTTACTAATTAAAAATAAATAAAGATATGAAAAGAAGAATTTTGTTTGTAGAGAACTATGCAAAGGTTGAGAAGGTGATAGCCCAAGACCTGAGTGATGATTTCGGCATTGATGAGCGTGCGGCGCGCATTATGCAACTGGTAAGTGATGAAGTAAGCGATGACTTGCTGGGTATGTTAATTGGAGAGTTGCAGGGTTTTTGCAATCAGATGCAGATTGAGATGGCTGAGGATATGCTTGACTTTGCATTGGCTCATGTGGTACACACTACAGGCTGCCCTTCGGTAGATTATGTGTTGGACTATTGCTACTCGCACATCGCTATGGAACATCAGATTTTTATGGAACTTGAAAATTAATAACTGAGATGAAAAAAGCAAGAAAGATTTTTACGGCTGAAATATACTTGAAGCTGACGACCAAAGTGAATGGCTATGCGCTGGACGTGAATGATGAGGGCTATATGTATCGTAATATTCCTGATCTGTTAAAGGGATTCTTCCTGCATGTGGGGTTAGGTCGTCCTAACGATATGACCAGTGAGGATATGGATAAGATGCTGATGGCTCTGAAAGACGGTACGGCAGTGGTACAGATTCAGCGTGAGGCTGCTGCATTACAGCGACAACTACGAAAGCAAAAGTTAATAAACAAACAACTGGAAATGAAACTGAAAAAATATGAATGGTGAGATAGAAACAGTAAGAAACCTGTATGGTATCGAAGTGAAGCGCTGCTGTGCTTCGTGCCAATTCAAATCAATCGACTACGAAGGTGTGCGCGTGTGCAATCAGCTCGGACTTAAAGTGCAACACAAGTTTAAGTGCAGCAGTTGGCAGATGAGCTATGGCTTGCAAAAAGCTGGTAATGCCCAGGGCGTGGTACGCCACATCATTACAAAAAAAGTTGTAATAGAATAGTTTATGCGAAAATACATTGAAATCGACGAAGAGGTGCTTAAAAGCATCATGGAAGGAAAGTTTGTGCAGGGTTCATTGCACTATAACGAGCAGGCCAAGCGTATCGACTTTAATCACTATAAGCGTAAGAAACGCTTGAAGGATAA
>JAEEGK010018931.1_pt1 | contig 14829 bp, 4 predicted proteins | sample 8958771 | NCBI WGS metagenome assembly JAEEGK01 (sample SAMN16246547, study PRJNA631951) | gut metagenome | biome: gut microbiome; feature: rumen; material: SC-attached | host: Bos | place: Iran: Karaj | collected 2018-10 | reverse complement strand
TACCTCCTATTGCTACGATACAGGAGACTCTGACTGACGAGCAGACTAGCAATGAGGATAGTGATACCATTAACGACGGGGAGGATAGTGGAACAACCATCACAACTGGTATGGACTGGGGATATGATGGAGATGAGCAGACACCTCTGTACAAGAACGGACTGTTTATGGATCTTACCTGCACATATGTTGGTACAAAGGCTAAGTCATGTATAAATGTTGAGCGTCTGAGTGAACTTGGCGTGAACCTTGATTCTACCTATGAAATGACGTATGCCCATAATTCAAATGACTTGAAGAGAGGTGTGATGGATTCCGACGGATTCATCAACAAGCTTGAACTTGACGACCTTGATAATAGGGCTACATTCGCTACGCTCAACCATATAGGATTCATACCACAGGATTACCAGGATTCTATAGACGGATATAGCACACAGATACAGGATGAGAACACTGGTTATCTTGTGCCTAAGTTCAAATACATATACCCTGTTGATTTCGACGGTAGGCTAGCTCCTATTATGAGGCGTTACAGGAGGGGATTCGAACAGGCAATGTACGACGAGCAGGATCAGTCATACATAACTTTTAGGCTTGGTGCTGAAAGCAATGAGAATAGTGACGAGAATCTTGAAGGAAGGATAAGGCATTACTATTACGACAAGCATAACGGCGACAGGGATGGATACCATATGCCTTTATACAATAACTCATTCTATTTCTACTTTGGCATCAATAAGGGTAACACGGCTATTGACAAATTTAATAAATTATTCTTCTCACCTTGTTTCCAGAGGAATAAATCGCCATTCTCGTTTAACATCGAGTCAATGGGTAAGTCATACTGTGTAAATACATATGGTGATGGTAACACAGCATATAACGGATATGGCTATATCAGATTCACATCTGATGATATTATAGCCCCATTCTCATATACCTTGTATGATTCTACCTCTAATTTGGTAGTTCCTACAGAGACCGGAATGACAGAGACTGACTTCGTTATAGGTGGTTATCTTGAAGAGGTTGACAATAAGATTGTTGTCAAGATTAATGATAAGGGTATTGTGAAGTACCAGCATGGTGAAGGTGATGGAGAGCCACAGGCAGTTGATAACATATATGGTAGGGAAGGACTTACCAACCAGGTATATATACTTGAGATTACAGACGCTAACGGAAGAAAGTTAAGTGAGAGGATCGAGTTGAAGATACCTAAGATTTCAATTGACTTCGATACCGACGCACTCAAGACGAAGTTCTATAGCACAGGAAGCACAAGGATGGACTACATCTGTAATGACGAGAACAAGTTCTACGGTCTTATAAGACTGAAGGGCTTCAGTGTTGATGGCTCTTACTATTACATAACTGGTGCTACTGTTCTTGCATATGAGAGCAGAAACGACGCATATAAGATCCAACTTGACGGTGTTAACGTTGAGGATGCTGACGACGATGGTAATCCTATAACAGGTAATACGACACATGCCGTTGTTAGGGTTGCTGCACTTGACTCACCTAATGTAGGATGGGTTAGAGACTGTATGTGCGATACCGGAAACACCGTATATCGTGTAAATGGTGAGAATAGTAACATAGCGAATGTTGATCAGCAATTCTGGTTCGGTCTTAGAGCACCTGGAGATGGTGAGGAACTCATCCCAGCAGGTCAGACAGCAGCGATTAACAAAATACCTACACTGTTCGTATACCAGCCAAATAGGTTTACACTTACCATATCACAGCTTTGCGAGGATGAGGAGGGCGTATTCAAGGAGTTGGAAGATAATACAACGTCTGATATTGCAACCGTATCCAACGGATTGAACTTCAACACATTCCTTAACGAAATGCCAGTTAAATTTATGCTTGGTACGACGACTGATAGTAAGGAGGCTACTGTTGCAAATAACAGTTTCTTCTATTCAAGTGATGGTGTAACAAACCCTAAGGACAGGCATATCAGTGGCTGGTATGGGCTACACCAGGAAGAATCATACAGATGGGAAATGTCAGAAAATCAGGCCCTTAAGAGAAACGAGGAAATGTGGTCTGACTATGTTCAATTCAAAGACATAACAACTCACGAAGCAAAGGGTAAGATTCTTGAGTTCAAGTTCAACTCAATGTTCTCACTTGCTTCAGCAGCATATGTGATAGATGACCCTACGACGTTCTACCACGAGGCAAAGGGTGGTGTTACACCTACTCTTTACAGAAGTGTAGTACCAAAGTACTCTGACTATAACTCAATGAAGAGTGTATATGTCCTTGCAGATGATAATATGGCTTCTGGACATATGAATTATCCTAACATTGTAGGAAACAACTACTCATTCTATGACGATGACGACGACCTAGTTATCCACGAAGGAAAGGGACCTAACTTCAACAAGTATTACAGCACTGACACTAATAAGATAGGTAACTATTTTGCTGCATTCACTAACAATGGTGGATATACCTCTAAGACAGAGATTGATACGTCATTGCGTGTTGCTCAGCTGCCTACTAATGCAAAGGTAAGTCCTAAGAACGGAGGTGAGAAGAGACTTGGAAGAAACGAGGAAGGTAGAATAGGAACTACATTCGCACCAGCTTTCAATAAGAGTGGGGACAAATATCAGCCATATTTGAGGTCATTGTTCGTTGACAGAAGGCTTGACTTCAATCTGACGCTTGTAGCACCTTGTGTTGCCAACAATACTGTAAACCTGTATCCTACGGCATACAACATCATAGGTGATGAACCTGTAGAGGTTGCAGATCCACGTGAGAAGATGTGGAGGTCAGCACGTATAAGCGGATTCACGTACAATGGCGTAGAAATGTCATACGACAGGGACTACAATATCATATCGGCAGACGTTGTAACAAGCACTGATTCAAATGGAGGCGTGATTGCCACAGCAACACCAAACAGGAGGCTTGAGTACTCTTACGTCTACTCAGATGGTGACTCAGACGCTAAGACTGTGTACAACACTGAGAACGACATGATATGGGAAGAGGATGCATACGGCGTTCAGAAGTACGTTAGGGATGAGACAGAGGGAAGTCCAACCTACGGACAGATGATACCAGTGGTTGACGACAACGGAAACCCTGTATATGAGGAAGGAAAAGAGCCTAAGGACGGACAGATAGTTAAGAGGTTCTATGAGGCTACGTTTGTTGGTGGTGACATAAGGAATCTGTTCTGGTCTGATTTTAATAAGAAGAGACTTGGGGAATATGCTGCTTCACAGCAGGTAACAGATGCCAATTATGTTTACAAATATCCTTCTGCTAGTAGTCAAAACTTGTACAATGGTGATTTCAACAGGACTAATGTTATCAACAATAACAACTATCCTACAAAGAGATATATAGACGTTGGTAATATCGTACCTGGAAGCTCGTATGATCTTGACATATACAACTGTTCATACTCAATGACAGCGCATTTTGAAGATGATAATACAATTACGTCTGAAGTACGTGAGGCTGAGGGTATAACAGTATCGACACAGTTCAGCAATCCTATCTCATTCGTTGCACCTAATGATGAGAGTGACGACTATGCAAACGCATATTACAAGAGATCCGGAAGCACCAGTGACGGCGGGGTGAATTATGTTGGATTCGTTACAAGTGGTGTTTCTATCAGTTTCGTGATAAATCCTGTTTCAAATGACGATTTCAACGTTTATACAGGATTCCCTAAGATGATTAGGGTTATGCCATATAAAGACGGATACGACGGTATCACATACATCAAGACAGCTACACCAAACGGAGAGGTGGCTGCTCGTGGAGATATATCAAACGCCGTTGATGAGGTTACAATACACGAATTCAACGCACTTAGTAGTGACGTTTGGAGGTGGTTATTTGGTGGAGGAGAGTTTGATACAATAGTTCCTTCTGGCATAGGACACGACGATATGCAACTTAGGGATGGAAGTTGGACTAGCAATGAGTTCTATTACAAGGATGAAAACGGACAGGAATTCCTAACATCTGATAGTTCTGAATTTCAATCAATCAGATTCTTCCTCAATGGAATGAAGGTACATAATGTAAATATGTTTGCATTCTGTGTAGAGAGACTATATCTCAGCAAAGATGAAGATAATCTGCAAAGAACAATTAGGACATTCGAGTTCGGCGAGATATACGACGTTAGACCTATTTACTTACAGGTTGACGAGTCCAACACATATGTTGAGAAGAGAGACCTGTCAAGCGTTGAGGTTGAAGTTGATGTTACAGTCGAAAGTGATGACCCAGACCAGGGAGAAGAACCAACAAGTTCTTCTGGAACTGGACAGGGATCGGCATCGACATTCGCCCATATTCAGACATTGACATTGGAGTTGTTCTTCCCTCAGAAGGATAACCCATTAGACAGGGCTTGTGAGACTGTTGCAAACGCTGGTATGATGTCCTACACCCTTAACTTGAGAAACGCCCACGACGAGGCATATCAGTTGCCACCTAGCAAGGTATTGACACCTGGAATAGACGATGACACCGGAACTGGAGAAATCGTTAAGGAAGGTGCTGTTAAGTTGAAGTTCAGATGGACACAGGGTATGGGAATTATCGCCGACACTGAATGGCAGGGAACTACAAGATGCTCACTTGTTATCAAGACAGGTAGTAATTTCATCTACAGAACCTCGTGGTTTAACCTTTCTTGGAGCGGCGATAGCGCACAGGAAGGTGGATATGACCCAAGCACCAAGTCATCAAGTGGTATGACACCAATCGATGAGACGACTGGTAAGCCTAACAGGTATAAGACAAACACTAAAATCAACTCTTAAAAGACAATATGGAGAATAAGATTTTTCTTGAAAGAATGAGGAGTAAGAGATCCAACGACACTAGCGGTGGATTGAACATTGATCTCAAGGGTAACAGAAAACTGCTACCCTTGAACGATGTGTCTCACGTTATAAGTCTTATGGAACAATACGCCGAGGAGAGGGATAAATGTAACATCGTGAGACTCACGTGCCAACTTAATCCTGTCTGCTCTAATGTATTATTTAACAGGATTAGTGAGGTTGTAAAGTATGAAGGTAGTGATAATGTTGCCATCCTCAATTATGGACTAGAAAAGGAAAACTATAAAGCAATTGAAGGTAGGAATCAAGTAACTTACAAGCCAACTGACATAAAGTTTTGGTCCGGTGGAGATATGTTTTATCAAAGCATTGATACTGCACTTACTGCTGCTGGTCCGGAATCAGACCTTAATACCCGTGACAGACTGACTATCTACAACAACGGAAGTATTTCAAGCGGATACAAGCACCCAACTAATGCCATTAGGGACACCCAACTTTCAAAGAATGACAATAGTGGAGAACATTTTGTGTATCATTGTGGCCTTGATATTCTTAATAATCACCTTATAAGGAGCAATACATTCAAATGTATATGCAAGATGCCAAATATAGACAAATGGAACGACAGGGCTACAACTACATATAGTTGGCCTTGGGATATAGAGGAACACCCAGAAACCCTTGATTATACGGCATTCAACACCATAGCAGACGTTATGCGTGATGCAAAAGGTGACAAGGTGGTAGAAAAACTATATTTTCCAACTACTTCCGGAGTTGATGGTGGTGTGAAATTTGTTGCATTGCACACATATCTATACGACGATATTCTCACATTCAGCGAGGCTATTAAGGATAGACTTTTGGAGAAACATAATGGTTGGTTTGGATTTTCCAATAAATCCAAAATCAAGTCATACGTAGATTTCTCAAGCAAAGGAGATCCTAAGGATTTGAGAATGGAGAGACCAATTATGTATATGAACGGAGGTGACTTTGTTGATATGTATCCAGGGCGTGAACTCTATTCATTTGTCCCACTATACAACAAATACAGGGACAGAATGGAAAAGAACTGGAACTATTGTATCACGTATCCAAGCAGTTCTACAACAGATGGGTTCGACGACATTATAGAGCCTTCAAACAGCTCATTGAAAACCATATACTTTGACGAGAATACAAGGGCAGACAGTGGATCTATGCAGCTTGTAATGTACAGTAAGGCTAGGCACGGTCTCAAGCCTGGTGATAGGGTTAATGTATATAAGAATTATACGATAACTACAGACGATGATAAAACTGAGGATGTTAATGAATTGGTAATAGCAAACGTTGAAGTTGATGAAATCGTAGATGAGTTCATCTTCACGACGTTCACACAGGGTGTTCAGATAAGTAAGAATTGGGTTCAATTGAAATCAGATGACTTAATATCTGGCTTCACAATAGGTACAACGGATTATCATATAGCAAACGACGGAGGAAAGTATTTCTACGACGATGATTTTACAAGGTACTTCATAGTCAACGATAAGTATGTGAACATCGATCCTACTGCTCAGAACATCACCTACAAGAAGGTCGTTAACGATATTGAGTGTGATTACTATGTGAGGATATTCTCAAGGCTTCCTAACTTCAGATTCGTAAGCGGAGACACTAGTCACGACTTTATGATCTACAATAAACCAATTGTAGAAGGCAAGGTTGGTGAAAGCCTTCTAGAGACATATCAGAAGCCGGAATATGAATTCGAGAGTCACGTATCAAGGTTGGCATTTGCAAGGAACATTTACTCTGACGAGATTGGAGAGGTGGTATTTACAGATGACATCAATATTGCCAATATCCACGATAACCTTGGAAGACCATTGACTGACATATATTTGACGGTTGTAAAGAACAATGCAGGATATAAGGAGTGGTATGGCTATGATGGGGCATATGCGCCTACAGCTAGCACTGTGGAGTTCTCACATTGTTTCGGAAAGATAACGTGTGGTTTTGAAATGTCAGACGAGTCAAGTGGTGACACATATGCCAACAACATCAAACTCATAACAAACATAAAGGGCATCAATGTTGGATATTCCGTCGAAGCAATAAACAATAGGGATAATGTAGGACTTCCGGAAGGCAGATTAACGCCGGAGGAGATTAGTTTCAATACTGACGTTCACTACTATGGTGACTTGTGCTGTTATGACAATTACAACGCAGTAGAACAGAGTATACAGTATATTATGCACAGGTTCAATACTGCACAGAGGGAGTCGAAACTTGCTAGTATGGGTGATAATTTCTCTACTTTCGTATATGATGAGATATACAGGGACGACTATGACACTGGTGATGAGTATGTCATAAAAACCTACACACAGAGTGACTGTAACAACAAACCGGAGGGATACTACTACAACCCTCATTACAGGATAAGAGTTAAGTCATTCGGAAAACTGAATACGGCAATGCCTCAGTTCCTGTCAATACAATCACTTGTGAACAATGGTGATGAGATTGAGATTACCACACAGCAATATCACTTCCTAACACCGGGAGATAAGTCAATGATATACGACATGTCAACGGAGAAATATTATTATCTGACAACAGTGAGGGGCAAGAATGATAACTCAAGGGTATTTACGTGTAAGGTAACGTCTGAAAACGGAAACACCTCTAGCGACCTTGATTACGACAACGTAGGTAACTACAAGTTGTTTAAGATTGACAATATGGCAATACCTTCATATGCTCACATTCTGAGAGACGGAACTTGCAGGTATATATGGAGGGACGTAATCAATAATGGATCAATGGGAGGTGACGAGAGTATAGAGGAGTACCCATTCACCAATGGTGCTTTCTATATCAACAGACACGTTGACTTGTTTGTAAGAAGACAAGACCCATATGATCAGTATGGACTATATGAAGAGGATGACATCGACGTGATAGGAATAGACACGCCGATAGAGGACATAAATAACTACCATAGTGAGGATGAAATAAAATGTTAAGTTACAGCGTTAGACTTGGTGAAGATAACCTAAAGAGAGATAAGATAGTTTGGAGTGAGAGATACGTCGCTCCAGACCTATCTTTTGTGTCTGGTGTTACAAGCCAGAGTTACCACATAGACAAAGACGAGTACATAGCCGCTTCCATAGGAAGTGACACTAATTTCTCAAGGTTGAAACTAGAGTCTCGTAATGTCACAAGAAATGGCTATATTGTTGTTAAGGGAAAGAACTACAGGATACAGAAAGCAAAGACCACAACAACTTCACCGACGGAGGTATTATACATAGAGGTTAATGGTGCTTACTACTATGTCAGTGGTGATAAGGTTACCGTTAAAAACCACCTCAAGGAACAATGGAAGACTGTTGGCGGTAAGACGACTGTTGATGTAATAGAAGGAGACGTGGAGGGAACTCAATCCGGAGACGTTATAAAACTTGATACCATATATTGGATTGAGAATGATACTGTAGAGATAGATGGATATACATACATCTATGACAAGTATGACAAGTCAGAGGATGGCAGGCTGAAATTCTACGCTGGTGGAAGAAGCCTAGAGCCTTCTGAGGTTACACCTTGTGATTCAATTGTGTATAACTATTTCAATAACGTGTCAGATTACAAATATGTCACTAAGTTCACCCTTAGAAAGACAGAGGATAAGGTAACGGAATTTGATAACATAAGTTATTGCACGTATTTCTATTATGTTCTGTATAAAGAGTATTATTGTCCTGTCAGCAAGAGTGGAAGCGGATATATATGTGAAATACCTAAGAGACTGATTGACGGATCTGATACACAGGAATATTCATCAACTACGGTTTCATCCAATGCCACCCTTCCTAGTAGAATCAGCCAACTTAAAACTGTTGATTCACATGTAACGATAAATGGTACTGAATTCCCTGTTCAATATCTCGTACAAAACGCCAATGGCGGCGATGAGATTGCCATTTATATGACTGATGGTACACACAATTTCTATCCTGGCGATAAGATAACGCTATCATATTACGTTGATGGCGGCGATACGACATTCCCGGTATATTCTATTGGTGGAAGTGAGTTTGTAATGTATGATAACGCCAAGTATCCGCTTGAAAAAGGAATAGTTGATACTGTTAAGATAAGTGGTGTCGAATATGACGTGTCATATCCTAACGGAAAGGTTGTTGGTGAGGATGCTCTTGTTGAGACTGATGGTGAGAACATACCTATGAAGATAAAAGATGCTTCTCACCTTGAGAGGTATGGACTTATTGTAAAAGGTAACTCACAAGCAGATACACAGACATACGAGATAAAGGCATATGATGGTGTTATTATAAAGGATATCGCATACAGGGTGATGGAATATGATACAAACCCTAGAACCAAATATATCATAGCAAATATGCCAATGACGACGGAGTTCATAATAGATGCCATTGAAGGTAGTTCGATGTACATATGTATCCCTAATCTCAATACCTATGAGTATGATGACGATTTTAGGGATGAGATGTGCTCACAACTCTGTGACCTGTATGTGACAAGGAAGAATGATGTAAAGATATATTCAAAGAACAGGGCATTTGGAACAAGGGATGTAACACCGACGATTGGAAAGACAATGGATCAAAATGCGTCATCTAGTAATGACTACTACGATTTGTTTGACAATCTTATTCTGTTTGCTAATACCGGGTACATAGAAGTTGACATTCCTCTTACGATGAACGTCGCCAACAATGCTATGCAGGAGGAAGTTGTGGAGAGGGATTTCATTGAGAAAGAGAAGAAGAAGGCTATCAATCCTATTGTGGATATGGAGAAAGATGTGTATGAGCCTATGTACATAAACAACTCAGATGATGCAATAAAAGCATATGAAGATGCTGGTGGAAAATTCCCAGAAGAAATGACTGAGGATGAACAGAAACGCTTTTATATAGGTTCGTATACTGAATTTCAACAAATATCAGAAATAGAAACCAACCTACACTTTAGAACAAGGGATCTTGATAATTGGAAGGTTAACGATTCAAACGTTAATCTTGAGTTTAGTGGCGATACAGTAAATAGTACAAATGACAACTGGTTCTGTACTGATTTCTATCCATATAAGCAAATACTTGCTAGCGCAACATCACCACAGGAAATGATAGATGCAAACGCATTGATATCAAGGGCTTCTGACTTGATGGGGCTTCTATATTTCGACAACGACGACGTGTTCTATCAGAAGGACAACATTGCAAAGTCATTCTTGAGATTCTCATACTACGACTCTCCAGATCCTAACACTCAGTCATTGTTATGTACTTCAACTGTGTTTATGGATGAACATGCAATGTACAAGAAATACATTGACAATTCAAGGAGAAATGTGAATGACTATGGTATTGTGCAAGAGACACAGTATGAGAGGGATGAAAATGGAAATATGATATTTCCTAAAAAGGAGATTGAAAATCAAACTGGAAGGTTTATTAATAGAATATCGGTTGATTCTGAATGTTTGGAAGGTGGTCATAAACGTGGAAGACAGCCATATACAAGGGGGGATATTGACATAGATGCGTTAGAGAGTGATGAGAAGAGGATTAGTTCCAGATTCATCATAAAGAACAAATATGCAACAAATACTTCGTCTGAAGGATTTTATGCGTATATCTTCAGAGAATACTCTGAAAATTTACGCCCAAAACCTATTTATATGAAAGTCGAATTTAACCACGCCGGAATAGGTAGAACGATACCATTCATCATACCTATGAAGTGGACTGAGCCTACTACTGCAAGTGATAATGAGGTATATCCAATAGGAAGACTTAGGTTGTTTGATACCGAGGACAGAAACGATCTTACAGAGTTGAAAGAGGGTTATCCTTTGTCATATATTTATGCTCAGACATACATTCCTTTATACGCTGTCTATGACTTCAAAAGCAAGAAGTATGCGTATATATTTGACACAAGATATATTGATATGGATTCTGATAGTAACAGGGTGAGGTTGAATATGTTTGAAATGAAGATAAGGGATGAGAACACCGCAACAAATGAAACAAGGGCACAGGTAAGAAACAACAACATAGATAGAGCCAATATAAATGTTAACACCAAGCAGTTTAATGACAAGATATGAGAGTAATTAGTAAACAAATATCGCTAGAGAATTTCACATCAAGGTTACCTGGTGTGACTCCAGCGTATGTACCTGGGTCTAATAAGCCTATATTCTTTGACGAGACATCGTTAAAGAATAGAGAGTATGAGTATACTTCCAACTATGGTCTTGTTCCAATGTCAGTCAACACTAGCAAGGGTTGTCTGTCTTGGGAGAGGATAAGTTACCTGTATAATTTCTTTACTGACTACTTCCATTTGCTTGACGATTGGGGTCATTGCGGTGTTAAATACAAGAAAGCCGTTGACTACTATGCAAATGAGTCAAAAAACGGATACGCTAATCAGATGGTTTATGGATCACAGGAATTAGTATACATCAACATAGATGAATATCGTTACGAATGGGAATCAGTTAGCGGAGACGTTTATAGTTGCATACCAACTATGGATATACCGGAGGATTATCAAGACTATTGGAAGACAAAGAAACTGTTCTACCCGGATTACATAAAATGGAAGGGATGGTTTACTGACAGACATTCATTATATGGATCATATTCTGATATGTCAGAATGCTCTGGTGCTACAGATTGCTGTGATTGCACAGAATACTTCAACAGGGGTGGAAATGATATGTATGAATTACTTACAGGTACTACATTCATCATACCTACCGATGAAAGTAACTTCTGTAAACCTGCTATGGAATTACCTGTTTCACTACAGGTTTCTATTGATGATTTGGGGGAATTCAGTATATTTTCTGAAGAGTATAAACTTGGTACTGACTATAGGGTAGCCAATGATTACGGAGATACTGACAACACTAGTGGTGGTACTGTTGTGTCAATAAATGGTCACGCAATGAGACTAAAGGATATGAATGATCCAGATGCTGACCCACTCAAGACATATAGCGGCTTCACATTTGACCCGAAGTATATGGAAATGGAAGAGGATGACTCACAGTGGGAGGAACATAAAGGAGATAAGAAAATTAATGGCATTCCAGAAGAAAACGAAGACACAAGATATTTCCAATACCCTACTGCTGCAACCGATAAATTCTACGGCTTTGATTCCAATATGAAGAAAATTAGCAAAGAAAGTGAGAATGCCGTCAGAAAGGCAATTGCTGGAAGATACAAGGTTTCGCCGATGAACGCAATAATGGTTGGTAATGTACCATACGACGTTGAGACTGAGGAATATGGTTATTACAAGGGCAATTCAAATAGGACAATGTATGTCTATAGAGAGACATATACTGAAACACCTTATACAAACGTAAACGGAAAGAGGGTGTATGCCGACGTAAGACCGCAACCTTCAAAAGTTTTCATTTGTAAAAATTGCGGACACACTATTAAAAATAGTTGTCCGAAAAAGTGCCCTAATTGCCAAAGTGAAAAAGTTGTATGCGTTCCAGACAAGTATTTCTATTTCCCATTCTTCGTAACAGGAACATCGGAATCTACGTCAACTACTGATAGATGTGGCAACAAGGCGTTTGATCCAGGTAAATACAAGTGGTATCCAAGAACAAGGACAGGTGACACAAAGAACTTTATCTCATATGGAGGTGGTTATATACAGGTAACCGGAAATACCGTAAGTGTAGAAGGAAATACTTGTCAGTGGGTTGTTGGTAGTTTCTCAAACGAAGATGGTATGTTCTATGTCGGAAAAGATAACAAGATATACATCGTCGGTGAGTATGATCTCTTGGAAGAGGATACAAACTACGAGCTGATAGAAAGTGGTAAGTACGCAAGAAGAAAGATTGATTATGAGGCAAACGTATTCCAATATGGGGTAGTGAGTGGTGTTTCAGCATCAAAACTAACGTCTCTTCGCTCAGATGCAACGCTAGTTGACGACACCGGAGAAGCTATTGAGGGTAAGTATGATGTTAGTGGCAAGACAAATCACCAGCCTAAGGAGGGTGAGATATTGGATTTGCTTTATGAAAAGGGCAACGTCGCCAATATGATCCCTATAGATAGTCTTAACACTGGCACTACACAATATTACTATGGTGATATGATAACCGAAATGACATTCTATTATGTCAACTACGAAGGGGAGGAACAGACTAGATATAGTTGGTCTGAGAGTTCTCTGAAAACTATCAGCGGAATGACAGAGCCGGAAAACACTGATACAGATGTAGTGTGGTGCGATGTGGAATATGTTCTTGGTGGTACTTGGATTGGAACTAAGAGGACGAAGACAGTCGATGATAGGCAGCTAGACATAGGTATGACATACGCACCTGCTGAAGGCAAGTTTAGTCCTGGTGTCACATATAAGGAGACTGTCAGATTCGTGAAAACGCAGGTACAATATAAACTTGCACTTGGAAAGGGCGGTCAAATCCCAACGACGATGAATTCAGCATCAGCAAATACACTATGTTATCCTGTTTGGTGTTACATACTCACGCAGGAGACAAAGGAGATAAAATCAAACTTCGGAACAGGCTATAACTACCCAATATCTGAGTTTGAAATGACATTGCCTCCTAATAGTGGATGGAGTGGATATAGTGTTTCCACAGATGTATTCCCTGTGTTCAGAGAGGAATATCGTTTGGGGGTTGCTACGTTGCAAAACCTGGACGTAGATATTTATATCGGAAGAGGTACAAATGCCGCATTCGAGAAGCATTTAAAACTTGGTGAAGTTACCAGTATGGAGGCTCTTGAGCAGTACACCAACGGATACTTCAAGATGATGGAAAATTAATTGATAAAAACTTTACATTATGGCGATAGGCGCATATGGTACTACGATACCAATTAACATTGATAACAGTGATATACCTAGTCTTGTAGACATTTCTTATTGCTATCACGAGAAGAGGTCATATGACTCATTGAGCAATGCCAACTTCAAGAAATTGGAGTCGGCTATATTGTCACAGGCTAAGCGTGAGAATGACGCTGACAGTTTTGATGACATTGTTGAGGGTATGTATAATCTTCAACTACCACTGAGTGAGTTCAATAAAAAGGGGTTCTACACCGTTTACATCAAACCTAAGGAGGTGGAGGCTGTCATCGCTGATGTCAGCGCACTTACGGCGTTCCCTAACGTTAGGGGGCTTGTAATCGACTCTAGCAGCATACAGGATGGAAATATGGTGGAAAAAGCCCTTACAAACAACGGACTTGTTGGGTATAGGATAATCTATATAGCAGACAATGGATCAAGACAGGACTACTACAGGATTATCACTAGCAACAACAGATGTGAGCCTGTTGTGCAAGCACCTAACTCATCAAGTGACAAATCATATACCTACAGGTATGACGACGCTTCTCCTCTTACATTCGTAACGGTGTCCCCATCATCTGCACCTACGTTTAAGGAGAACGCAACGCCTTTCATCGGAAAGCCAACACAGAAGATATTGCTAGTCAACACCTATTTTGAGCCAATTATGCTTGATATTGAAATGACGACGCACGACGCTGACACAATCAGTTATATGCTTGAGAACAGCCAGCTCAGAGACCTTGATAACGGACTCGTTACCACATACAACGACAAGAACGAGATTTACAACCAGTCAGAGCACTTCACACTCAAAGATCAATATACAGGTAAGCCTGTATTTGAGGTTAAGCAGAAGAGAAATAACAATGTTGACTTTAGTCAGACAATTGACGATAAGATTAGTTAATAGATATGCCTTTAATTAAGAGTCATTCAAACTATGTACTAAAAAATAAGCATCAGCTTATAAACGATGGTACGATATTTGAGAGGGACATCACCACCATTGGTGCTGTCAATCAGTTTGCACCTGGTCAGATACCTATCTACAGAA
>JAEEGK010018928.1_pt1 | contig 14830 bp, 11 predicted proteins | sample 8958771 | NCBI WGS metagenome assembly JAEEGK01 (sample SAMN16246547, study PRJNA631951) | gut metagenome | biome: gut microbiome; feature: rumen; material: SC-attached | host: Bos | place: Iran: Karaj | collected 2018-10 | reverse complement strand
CATCAATCTCACAGACACCGCCGCTGTAGACACCACGGAGGCCTTGAAATGGGTGATCGATGCCGACAGTATCAGCATCAGCCGCACAGCCATCACCCTGCATCTTCCCAACGATACCCTCGACTGTGATTTCAGCATAGGAAAAGTTGTGGCCAGACACATTACGGCCGACCTATACAAACCATTATATAAGGTGGCGAGTCTCGACCTTTCTGACGGCCGGCTGAACTATGAGCCGATAGGCCTGAGCGATATCACCCTCGGCGTCGACTCCATCCGCTACTCGCCCGAAGGCACATCACTCTTCATCCGAAAGACGATGCTGACGGACAAGAGCGGACTGAAAATCACAGAACTGACGGGTGGCCTCAACCTCGACTCCACCTACAACCACATCCGCATGCCCCTGATGACGCTGAAGACACCCGACTCGAACATCATGCTCGAAGCAGACATGGACTTCAACGCCTTCGACGAGCAGGAGCCTGGCATCTTCAAGATGCGCCTCTTCGCACAAGTAGGTAAGCAGGACATCTTTACAGTAGCCGGCAAGCTGCCCCAGAAGTTCACAGAGCACTTCCCTAACCAGCCGCTCATCATCAGAGGTTCGGCAGACGGGAATATGAAGCATCTGGATCTGACGGGCATCGACATCGACCTCGCCACAGCCCTGCACGCCAACGTCAAGGGAACCATCGACAACGTGAGTGAGTTCAGCCGTATGAAAGCCGACCTACAAGTGGAGGCCACGTCGAAGAAGCTGAACTTCATGACCGCCCTCATCGATCCCGAGATGAGCAACACCATCCGCATCCCCGACGGCATCACGCTCAACGGCAACCTTACTGCCGACGGCACCAACTATGCCACCAACCTCACTCTGAACGAGGCCGGCGGGAGCATCAAGCTGGTCGGTAACGTCAGGATTCCCCTCGACACCAAAGGCTCTTTGGCTTCAGACCGAATTTCCTACGACACAGACATCGACATCAGGAACCTGAACCTGCACCATTTCCTGCCCAAGGACTCTATCTACATGCTGACGGCCGACATCAAGGCTTCAGGCTATGGCACCGACTTCTTCTCGCCCGAGAGCCGCCTCAATGCCGATGCCAGCATCGAGCGGCTGCAATACGGCAGCTGGGATCTGGACAACCTGATGGCTTCAGTCACCCTGTTCAACGGACGGGGACAATTCGACATCGTCGGAAACAACCAGATTCTTGACGGCTGCATCGGTGCAGAACTCTTGCTCGACACCCATAAGATCGAGGGCACCATCAGCGGTGACTTCACCAAGGCCGATCTCTACCAGATGCGTCTGGTGAACAATCCCCTCACCATCGGCACCAACGGCAGTCTGAAGATCAGTTCCGACATGAAAGACACCCATTACATCAGCGGGCGCCTGAACGATGTCTATGTGAAAGATGGGCAGAAGACCTACACTCCAGGCGATGTGGGCATCCTCTTGAAGACCAATCCCGACACCACCTACGCCCGTATGCAGAGCGGCGACTTCATCCTGAAACTCGACGCGACGGGCGGCTACCAGAGGCTGCTCAATCAGTTCACCACCCTCTCCGACTCCATCGCCGGACAGTTCGAGGACAAGGTCATCAACCAGCCCGCCATCAAGGCCCTGCTGCCAGTGATGAAAGTCCATCTGGAGAGCAAGCGCAACAATCCTGTCGCCAACTTCCTGCGCGCCATAGGCACCGACTTCAAGGAGCTGACGCTCGACCTCACCACCTCGCCAGAGACAGGCATCAACGGTCAGGGACACATCTTCTCGCTCAATTACGACAGCATCCAGATCGACACCGTCCGCCTGAGCCTGATACATAAAGGCGATCGGCTGACCTATCAGGGACAGATCTGCAACAACAAGAAGAATCCGCAGTTCGTCTTCAATGCCCTCGTCGACGGCCACGTCCATGAGCATGGTGCACTGGCGGGCTTACGCTATTTCGACGGGAAAGGCCGTATGGGTGTCCGTATCGGAGCTACAGCCGAGATGGAGGATGACGGTCTGCGCTTCAGGCTCCTCCCCGACCGTCCAACGGTGGGTTACAAGGAGTTCAACCTGAACAAAGACAACTACATCTTCCTCTCCAGCAGCAAGAAGATCCAAGCAAATGTAGACCTCATCTCCGACGAGGATACTGGTATGAAGATCTACACGGAGAATCAGGACTCTACGATGCTGCAGGACCTCACCGTCAGCCTCCATCGCATCGACCTGGGTGAGCTGACGGCCGTCATACCCTACCTGCCCCGTATCACGGGTAAGCTCGACGGCGACTACCACATCCTGCAAGACCAGAACGAGCACATCTCCGTCGCCTCCGATATGGCTGTGACGGGCATGACCTACGAGGGTGCTCCCATCGGCAACCTCAGCACGGAGCTGGTCTATCTGCAGAACGAGAACGACACCCACGCCATCGAAGCCCGTCTGTTGCTCGACGACGAGGAGTTCGGTCTGCTCAGCGGCACCTACCAGAAGAAGGGCGAAGGACTCATCGACGCCACCTTCGACATGACGCGTATGCCCCTCTCGCTCGTCAACGGCTTTGCACCCGACCAGATCTTCGGTCTCGACGGCTATGCGGAAGGCAGCGTGACCGTCAGGGGAACCGTCCGTCATCCCGACATCAACGGTGAGATGTTCGTCGATGATGCCCATCTCGTCAGCATCCCCTACGGCATCCGTATGCGCTTCGACAACGACCCCATCCGCATCGTCGGCAGCAAGTTGCTGTTGGAGAACTTCGGCATGTATGCCTACAACGACGAGCCGTTGAACATGATGGGCAGTATCGACTTCTCCGACCTCGACAATATCCTGATGGATTTGCGTATGCGCGCCCGTAACCTATTACTTGTTAACGCCAAGCAGGAGACCAAGTCCATCGCCTGGGGCAAGGCGTTTGTCAATTTCGCCGCAAGGATGCAGGGACCGCTCGACTTGCTCAACGTCAGAGGTCGCATCGACGTGCTCGGATCCACAGACCTCACCTATATGCTGCTCGATTCACCCCTCTCGGCCGACAACCGTCTCGACGAACTGGTGCAATTCACCGATTTCACCGACTCCATTCAGACGGTCATCACGCATCCCAAGCCCACTGGCCTCAATGTCGACCTCACCATCGGCGTGTCGGAAGGCGCCCATTTCGTCTGCAACCTCAACCCCGAGCAGACCAACTATGCCGATCTGACTGGCGGCGGTGACCTGCGTATGAAGTATGACTCTGAGGGTCTCAACCTCACAGGCCGCTACACCCTCACCAATGGTGAGATGAAATACTCGTTGCCCGTCATCCCGCTGAAGACCTTCACCATCAAGAACGGCAGTTATGTGGAGTTCACGGGTGATCCGATGAATCCGCGACTGAACATCACCGCCACCGAGCGAACCAAGGCCACCGTCAGCGACGATACTGGTGTCGGCCGCAGCGTCGTCTTCGACTGTGGTGTCGTCATCACCAAGACGCTCAACGATATGGGTCTGCAGTTCATCATCGAGGCCCCGGAGGATTATGCCGCCAATACCGACCTCGCTTCGATGTCGGCCGAAGAGCGTAGCAAGATCGCCGTCACGATGCTCACCACAGGTATGTACCTCGCCGACGGCAACACAAGCGGCTTCTCCATGAACAACGCCCTCAGCTCCTTCCTCCAGAGTGAGATCAACAACATTGCGGGTTCCGCCCTGAAGACCCTCGACCTCAGCGTAGGCATCGACAACAGCACCGACGCCACGGGCGCCACCCATACCGACTACTCTTTCAAGTTCGCCAAGCGGTTCCTCGACAACCGTCTCCGTGTGGAGATTGGCGGACTCGTATCCTCGGGCGACAATGCCGCTATGGGACAGAAGCAGTCGTTCTTCGACAACGTGTCGATGGAATACCGTCTGAACCAGAACGGCACCCAGAACCTGAAGATGTTCTACAAGCAGAATGTTTACGACTGGCTTGAAGGCTACACCAGCGAATACGGCATCGGTTTCGTCTGGCGTCGCAAGCTCGACAACTTCTGGGACATCTTCCAGTTCTGGAAAAAGGAGCAACAGCCGAGCTTCAACCGCCAGCCCTCAGGGTCTGGATCATCAGATCGCCGGCCGACGGTACAGCGCGACAGCATACAAGTTGACAGTATAAAGGTGGAAAGGTGAAAAAGTGAAAAGGTGAAAAAAAGGAAAGAAATATGAGAGTAAGGATATATCATAGTGTCTTAAAGATGGTGAAGGCGCACGCCCTTTTACCTTTTTACCTTTTTACCTTTTTACTTTTCTTCGTCTCCTGTTCCATGACCATGAACATCCCCGAGGACGATCAGCTCTTCACGGGCCTGAAGTCCATCACCTATGTGGATGAACCCGACCCCAATCCCTTCGAGGACCACCTCGACAACACCAAGGAAGAGGTCGAGGCCACTTTGGCTACAGCCCCCAACGGTTCCCTCTTCGGCAGCAGTTATTACCACACACCCTGGTCGTGGCGACTGTGGGTCTACAACAAATACGCTAACAAAGACTCCAAGTTCGCCCGATGGATGACAAAGTCCTTTGGGCGTGCCCCAGTGCTGATGAGTAAGGTAAATCCGGCTCTCCGCGCTTCCGTCGCCCAGTCAGTCCTCCAGAGCAACGGTTACTTCCGCAGCGAAGTCACCTATGAGGAGGTGCCGCAGAAGAACCCGAAGAAGTGCAAAATCGCCTACACCGTCCGCCTCGACACCCTCTTCACCCTCGACAGCGTAGCCTATGTCAACTTCCCCGACTCCCTTCAGGCTCTCATTGACTCTACTCGCAGCGAGGCACTCATCAAGTCGAAGGATGCCTTCAGTGCCTCCGCCCTCGACGGGGAACGAAGCCGCATCACGACTCTCTTCCGCAACAACGGCTACTATTATTACAACAACAACTACGCCTCCTACCTCGCCGATACCTTCCAGGTGGCTGGACAGGCACAATTGCGCTTCCAGCTGGCCAACGGACTGCCCCCGGAGGCTCTCCAGAAGTGGTATATCGGCAATATCGCCGTACAGTTCCGCAAGAGTATGCGCGAACAACTCACCGACAGTGTCAAGCGCCGTCACCTCACCATCCGTTTCAACGGCAAGAATCCGCCGATCCGCCCTAACGTCATTTTGAGGAACCTTCGTCTGCGCCCTCGACAGGAGTTCAGTTACGACAACTACCTCGAGTCGGCCAGTAAGATCAATGCCACAGGCGTCTTCTCCACCACCGATTTCCAGTTTACACCCCGGGCCGGTACAGATACGCTCGACGTCAACCTGAACTGCGTGTTCGACAAGCCCTATGACTTCTACATCGAGGCCAATGCCATCGGCCGCACCAGCCATCGCTATGGTCCGGAAGCGAAGATCGGTTTCACGCGTCGCAACCTCTTCCGTGGCGGTGAGAAACTCGACATCAACCTGCACGGCTCCTACGAGTGGCAGCATGGCGGTGATGCCAGTTCCAACACCTACCAGTATGGTGCCGATGTCACCATCGAGTTCCCACGCATCATCGCACCGTTCTACAGCAGCGACCGTATCCGTCGCGACAAGAACGGCCGGCGCATCCCCCGCCGCCGTCCCTATGCCGCCCCTATCACCTATGCGAAGGCATCTACCGACTTCTTAAGGCGTCCCGAATATTACAATATGCACGTTGTCTCTGGCGAATGGACCTACCGCTGGCAGCCTACCGCCACCAGCCGCCACGAGTTCTCGCCCCTGACGGTGAAGTATCAGTTCAAGAGCAGCACCTCTGCGAAGTACGATTCCATCGTCGACAACAACCTCTACCTCAAGATCTCCATGCAAGACTTTCTCATTCCCACGATGCGCTACACCTATACCTATACCAGTCCCGTCACGCTGCGCAACCCCATCCGCTGGGAGACGACCATTGAGGAGAGCGGTAACATCACCTCGCTCATCGACCTCGCTCGCGGAAAGGGCTACGATGAGAAATACAAGACGTGGTTCAAGGCACCCTATGCCCAGTTCGTCCGTGTGGAGACCGACTTCACCAAGACCTGGTCGATAGGTACGGCCTCGAAACTCGTGGGACATCTTAATACCGGCATCATCTACAGTTACGGCAACTGTGAAGATGCCCCCACCACCGAGCTTTTCTACGTGGGAGGTGCCAACAGCATCCGCGCTTTCTCCATGCGCGAGATTGGTCCGGGTCGCCTGAAGGAATTCCTCAACAAGAGCAGGCAGCTCGACTACGCCTGGCGTAACGGTGACATAAAATTAGTAGCCAACCTCGAATACCGAGCACCCCTCTTCGGCAACCTTGAAGGAGCCCTCTTCCTCGATGCTGGTAACGTGTGGAGCCTGGAATCCAGCCTACAACACAGCGTGGATGACTACACAGACTACTCCAGTAAAGGCGGTTCCACGGCACAGGAACAGTATGATTATTACGATTTCCTCTATGACATGATGGTGTTCAAGCCCTCCGAATTCTTCAACGACCTCGCCCTGGGCACGGGTATCGGCCTGCGCTACAACCTCGGATTCCTCGTCATCCGTCTCGATTGGGGCTTCGCCCTCCACTTCCCCTACGACACCGGCACGTCCGGCTACTTCAACATCCCCAGCTTCAAGAAAGCCAACACCATCCATTTCGCCATCGGCTACCCGTTCTAAGACATAGTATCATTACTCTGTCTTTAATTGTTATAATGTCTAAAAATGTTCTTATGTCTAAGAAAAAAGTTGTACCTTTGCACGCAAATATTGAATATAACTCAAAAAAATAACATTATGAAACCGACATTATTTCTGCTTGCTGCAGGCATGGGCAGCCGTTACGGCGGCCTGAAGCAGCTCGACGGTCTGGGCCCCAACGGCGAGACCATCATGGACTACAGTATCTACGACGCCATCCAGGCCGGATTCGGCAAGATCGTATGGGTCATCCGCAAGGACTTCGAAGAGCAGTTCCGCACACAGATCCTCTCGAAATACGAGGGTAAGGTGCAGTGCGAGCTCTGCTTCCAGGCACTCGACGCCCTGCCCGAGGGATTCACCGTGCCCGAAGGTCGTCAGAAGCCGTGGGGTACGAACCACGCCGTGCTGATGGGTAAGGACGTCATCAAGGAGCCCTTCTGCGTCATCAACTGCGACGACTTCTACAACCGCGATGCCTTCATGGTCATCGGCAAGTATCTCGCCAATCTCCCAGAGGGTGCCCGCAACCAGTATGCGATGGTGGGCTTCCGCGTAGGCAACACCCTTTCAGAAAATGGTACCGTCGCCCGTGGCATCTGCTCGAAGAACGACAAGGGCCATCTGACCACTGTCGTCGAGCGGACGGAGATCGTGCGCTGTGCCGCCGACGGCTCCAACGCCGGTGCTGCCACAGAGCCCATCCGCTATAAGGACGAGCAGGGCCAGTGGGTCGTTGTCGAAGACAACACCCCCGTCTCAATGAACATGTGGGGCTTCACACCCGACTACTTCGAGTACTCCGAGGCCTACTTCCGTGAGTTCCTCAGCGACCCGAAGAACATGGAGAACCTCAAGGCAGAGTTCTTCATCCCTCTGATGGTCAACAAGCTCATCACCGACGGCACCGCTACCGTCGAGGTGCTCGACACCACATCGAAGTGGTTCGGTGTCACCTATGCTGCCGACCGCGACTCCACCGTCGCCCGCATCCAGCAGCTTGTCGACGAGGGCGTATACCCTAACAAACTTTTTTAATGGACATAAACATCTTGAACGAAGCGCAGCTCAGTCAGCTGGATCAGCTGATTGCTTCTGCCGACACCATCCTCATCACCTGCCACAAGAGCCCTGATGGCGATGCCATCGGCTCTTGTCTGGGATGGGCGGAGTATCTGCGCACTCGCGAGAAAGAGGCCATCGTCATCGTGCCCGACCAGTACCCCGACTTCCTGCAGTGGTTGCCCAATTCAGAGAAGATCGTACGCTACGACAAGCACCCCGAGAAGTGCAATATGCTCTTCAAGATCGCCGACCTCGTGTTCTGCCTCGACTTCAATGCAACCAGTCGCGTCCAGGATATGGAGGCGACGCTCGTCTCCTCCCCCGCCCCGAAGGTGCTCATCGACCACCATCTCGATCCTGACGTGCCAGCCGTGCTCACCATCTCCCAACCGGAGGCCTGCAGCACCTGCGAGCTCGTCTTCCGCATCGTCTGGCAGTTAGGAGGCTTCGACCGTCTCGACAAGCGCTTCGCCATACCCGTCTACTGCGGCATGATGACCGACACGGGCGGATTCCTCTACAACAGCACCCGTCCGGAGATCTACTTCATCATCGGCGAACTGCTCACCAAGCACATCGACAAGGACCGCATCTACCGCAACGTCTACCACAACTACTCCGAAGACCGTATCCGTCTGATGGGTTACGTGATGTACGAAAAGCTGGTCTATCTGCCCGAGTTGCACACCGCCTTCTACACCATCACCCGCGAGGAACAGAAGCGTTTCCACTTCATCAAGGGCGATGCCGAGGGGCTGGTCAACATCCCCCAGCAGATCAAGGGTCTGAAGCTCTCCATCTCGCTGCGTGAGGACTCCGAGAAGCCCCGCATCTGGGTCTCGCTGCGCTCCGTCGACCAGTTCCCCTGCAACAAGATGGCGGCAGAGTTCTTCAACGGCGGCGGTCACCTCAACGCCTCCGGCGGTCACCTCGATATGACCATCGACGAGGCCGTCCAGGTGGTCCGTGAAGCCATCATCGCCTATGCCGAACAACTGAAAAGGTGAAAGGGTGAAAAGGTGAAAAAGTTAAAAAACGACAAGGCGCAGCAACTTTTCACCTTTTCACCTTTTCACTTTTCCTTTTTTTTCGTAACTTTGCACCCGATATGAAGAAATTGGCATATATATTGATGCTCATTGCCGTTGTGCTCACCAGCTGCAACGACTATGAGACCTATGGCGACAAGAAGGAGAAAGAGCGCAACGCCATCTCGAAATTCATCGCCGACTCCTCCTTTACCGTCATCACAGAAGAAGAGTTCGTGAAGAACGGCTACAAGACCGACCTCAGCCGCCGCGAGTTCGTCAAACTCGACAAGAGCGGTGTCTATATGCAGATCATCCGCCTCGGCTGTGGCGAGAACATCAAGGACGGTGAGGATCTCACCATCGACTGCCGTTACACGGAGTATGACATCCTCAACGACTCGACGATGACGCAGAATGTGACGGTGGAATACGCCTCGTTGCCCGACCGTATGACAGTCTCACGCTCAGGAGGTACCTTCACGGCCACGTTCCTCAGCGGACGTATGTACAGCACTTACGGCTCCGCCTCCGTCCCCGCAGGTTGGATTGTTCCCCTTTCCTATATCAAGGCCGGACGTCCGCAGACAGCTACCGACGAGTGCGCCAAGGTGCGTCTCATTGTGCCTCACACCCAGGGACACGTCTATGCCTCATCGAACGTGACGCCCTACTTCTATACCATCACGTTCCAGCGCGAAATATAAAAACAAATACAATATGACTTTGATCAAATCCATCTCCGGCATCCGCGGCACTATCGGCGGACAGACCGGCGACACACTTAATCCACTCGACATCGTCAAGTTCACCACTGCCTACGCCACCTTCATAAAAAGGAGTCTGGAGTCAGGAGTCAGGAATCAGGAGAATACTCCTGCTACAGATTCTGCCCTCCAAGGTAATCTACAGACTCCTGACTCCCGTCTCCAGACTCCCAGGATAATCGTTGGTCGCGACGGCCGACTCTCCGGCCTCATGGTCCGCAATGTTGTCGTAGGCACCCTGATGGGCATGGGCTACGACGTCATCGACATTGGCTACGCCACCACACCGACGACAGAACTCGCCGTGCGCATGGCTCAGGCTGACGGCGGCATCATCATCACCGCCTCACACAATCCTCGCCAGTGGAATGCCCTGAAGCTCCTCAACAGCGAGGGCGAGTTCCTCACCGCTGCCGACGGTGCCGAAGTGCTCCGCATCGCAGAGGCCGAAGACTTCCACTACGCAGAGGTTGACCAACTCGGCACCTGTACCATCGACGACACCTACAACCGTCGTCATATCGACTCCGTGCTCCAGCTGAAGCTCGTCGATGTCGATGCCATCCGCAAGCGCAAGTTCCGCGTCTGTGCCGACACCATCAACTCCGTGGGCGGCATCATCCTCCCCGAGTTCTTCCAGGCCCTCGGCCTCGACTACGAGATCCTCAACGGAGAGTGTACGGGCGACTTCGCTCATAATCCCGAACCGTTAGAAAAGAACCTCCACGGCATCATGGACCGCATGAAGAGCGGTGAGTTCGACCTTGGCATCGTCGTCGATCCCGACGTGGATCGTCTCGCCTTCATCTGCGAAGACGGCACGATGTTCGGCGAGGAATACACTCTCGTCTCCGTCGCCGACTATGTATTATCTTCCCCTCCTGAGTTAGGAGGGGTGCCCGGAGGGCGGGGTGGTCTGCGCTCGGCCGAAGGACGCTTGCTACCAGAGGGACGCAAGAACGCGGGCTTAACCACCGTCAGCAATCTGAGCAGTACCCGCGCCCTGCGCGACGTCACCGAAATGCACGGCGGCCAGTACACCGCTGCCGCTGTCGGCGAGGTCAACGTCACCACGAAGATGAAGGAGGTAGGAGCCGTCATCGGCGGCGAAGGCAACGGCGGAGTCATCTATCCCGAGAGCCACTACGGCCGCGACGCCCTTGTAGGTATCGCCCTGTTCCTCTCTTCGCTCGCACAGAAGGGCTGCACCGTCAGCGAGCTGCGCCGCACCTTCCCCGACTATCAGATTGCCAAGAACCGCATCGACCTCACCCCTGGCACCGATGTCGACGCCATTCTCGTGAAGGTGAAGCAGATGTTCGCCAACGACAACAGCGCCACGGTCAACGATATCGACGGTGTGAAGATCGACTTCCCCGATCGTTGGGTACACCTCCGCAAGTCGAACACTGAGCCGATCATCCGCGTCTACAGCGAGGCCAAGACCATGGAACTGGCCGACGACCTCGGCAAACAGCTCATGCAGGTCGTCTACGATATGCAATAAAAGCCCATCATATAAGCCTCAAACTCACTTCGGCTGCAAATCTGCATACTCCTTTGCGACATTCTCAATACACGGACAATCCTTCTGTGGATTCAAGTCGTGGTGTCCCACGATCAATGCACGCGGATAGCGGCGGTGAAGGTCCGTGAGTAGTCGCCGGAGTGACGCTTTCTGCGCCTCAGTCCTGGTGTCGGCGGGTTGACCTCTGATGTCCAACCCACCCTCGTAGCAGACGCCTATCGAGTGGGCGTTGTGGTTCACGCAGTGGGCACCGACCATGTACTCCGGCCTTCCCGGCTCAATCTCTCCGTCACGTCGGATCACGTAATGGTAGCCTATGCCGAGCTTCCAGCCTCTCTGTCTGTGCCAGGTATCGATCTGCGCCGCCGAGCTCGTCTGGTCAGGCCGCACTGCCGAACAGTGAAGGATGATTAATGTAATATGCCGCATGACTGCATGAGGAATGTTGATACGAAGGCGGTAATCACCGTCAGGATGAAGTTGCCGATTTTCTCAGCGGGAATGTTCTTGAATAATCTCATAGTGATACAATAATTTCGATTGATGAACGTTGTTAATTAAAGTCACACAGAAATCACAGAAATCACAGAAAGTTTTTCCTAAAGGAAAATGACGATGACAGACAACGAGCTAACATATCAGATACGAGGAGCTATATATGATGTATATAAGGCCCTAGGACCAGGACTGCTTGAATCAGTCTATGAAGAGGCTCTGGCATATGAATTACAGCAACGTGGCCTCATGGTGGAAAGACAGAAACTGGTTCCAATCATCTATAAAGGAAATGTTTTGAAAACAGAACTACGTTTAGACATACTCGTGGAAGGCAGAGTAATAGTAGAACTGAAATCTGTTGAAGAGATGAAGAAGGTCTTTTACAAGCAACTTCTAACCTATTTAAGGTTGATGAACCTGAACGTAGGTATTCTTGTGAACTTCAACACGGACAATATCCTAGAATCGATTGATCGAGTAGTGAACTAATTTTATCATTCCTTGGAATGATCATTTCTGTGGTTTCCGTGAATTTCTGTGTGACAATAAATCAAAGATCTCTCGTGAGATAGTCCTTAGCCGTTGCCGTTGCCGGAGTCGGACTCGGGCTGGAGGGCGGTGTCGTAGGTCTCCTCGAAGACCACGTCCTTCACCAGCGTCTTGACGACCACGAACTTCTGCTTGATCTTACCGTCCTTCCTGGTCTGGCCGACAACCACACGCGCCGTCTCGGGCTGGAACAGCACGCGGCGGGTGGTGATGTTCTGTGCACCGCAGTCATCCTTGTCGTTGACGCCGATGCTGGAGAAGCCCACCTTGAAGATGCCGATACCGTCGAGTTTCACCTTCTGACCGAGCTCGAAGAAGTGCTTCAGGGCGGCGCCGAGCTCGTCGAGGACGGCCTTGATGTCGGACTTCTTCACAGATGCCTGGGTCTGGATGAACTCTGCCAGTTCCTCGGTGGTGATGAAGTGCTGGTCGTAGACCGCCGTGGCGAACCACTTGCCAAAGGCCGTGCTGTCGTCGTTCGTGTTCTGGAGTTTCTTGAATTTCTGTGCCATAACTTTGGAAAATTAAAAGATTAAAAAATTAAAGAATTAAAAGATTAATGGGCCCTTTTGACGATACAAAGTTACAACATTTTCAAACCCCATTGGCAGTCTCTGGCAGGCTCGCACATAGAAATGGAATTTATTTTAAGGTCCCGCAGAAATAAAGGAAATAAAAGAAATTTTCGCTTCGTTTCCCCTCCTGAGTAGGAGGGGTTAGGGGTGGTCTGATCTGCCACAAGGCACTTTCCTTTATTTCTGCGGGACTAAACATCTGGTGGCAGATCGATGCAGTAGTCCTCAACGATGAACTGCACGGCACTGCCGCGAAGTTTCCGGGTATAAGGCGTGACTCCCAGCTTCGCAAGTTCTTCACGATGGGCCGCCAGATACCTGGCGAAGGTCCTCGATGACACGCCGGCCAGCCTGGCCAACTCTGATTTATACATTGCCTTCATTATCTTTTCGCCTTTAATGTAATCATCTATAAACTATAAACTTTAAACTATAAACAAACCCCTGCCTTCTAACGTTGTTCCTGACACCTTCCACGAGGGACAGATGCGCCAAGTCACGCTGTTGATGATATCTACTATCCCCTAGTACTTCCTATCTCCATCTCTCTGACTTGGCTTTTCATTCCTCCGTTGAACCTATTTCTTTCACTCTTTCTAAGCATCTTCTGGACAGTGGACACTACTGGACAGTAGATTTTGTAAACTTCTCATGCGTACCGTAGGCGTACGCGGTACGCGAGGACTCCATGGAAAACTACTGTCCATACTGTCCACTGTCCACTGCCTCGGCCTCGCTGGCCATCATCAGCTGGGCGCTCTGGATCTCCTCCGCCGAACGGATCACGACGATGTATCCGCGCTGCCCGTTGAATTTCACGCGCCGGAAGCCCAACTCGCCCATGGCACGGCCGAGATAGACGGGCGACAACTTCTGCGAGATGTTCGCCGACACGATCTGCATCGCCCTTGCCACGCTCATGAACACGCCGGGACGGGCACCAGACGGCTGGCAGAAGTAGAGGTTGGCCAGCTCATACTCCAGACGGGGCGTCTCGAACTGGCAGTTGTGATCCGACAGGCGCAGGATATCGTCACGGGAGAACCAGTACTGGAAGCCCTCCTGATAGAGTGCGTAGGCCTGGGCATAGATACCCACATAGTCGAACGGGTGGTCACGCGGCGACTCGATGCGCTCGATCTCGAACGGCAGCCAGCGGCGGTTACCCGTCGGATCAGAGAGGAACTGGGCGTTGTTGCCCGTCCCGCAGAACGAGGCGATGTGCTTGCGGTGCTCATGGAAGTGGGCATAGGCCGCCCGCTCGTCGATCGACGGCATGGTGACGGCAGCCTTCAGCTGGTTCAGTTCTGAGGGCCGCATGGTATCGAGTTCCTCGCAGCACACGAGGCCGTACTGGGCCAACGTCAGCAGGTCGTCGCGCCCCATCCGGTTGGCGTTCGTCTTCGTGTAGAAGTACGACTTCAGTTCAGGAGGCAGCAGATAGTTGAACCAAGTGGTCTTGTAACTTCCCTGCTCCCCAATCAGCACGAGGATGACGTTGTTGACCACCGTGTCGTCCACCCACCCGGCGACCATCGCCACGAGCCACTTCTTCAGGTACTCCGCAAAGCGCATCTGTTCCTCCACATCGCCCTTCACCTGTACCGAGACCGACATCGCCAGGATATGGTCCTCGCCGTCCCACGGCGGCAGGTGGTCCAGGTAATAGCGGAATGGGTGGTAGTCGGTGAAACTGTCCGATTCGATGATCTTCCGCATGTGTTCGAAGATCACGGGCTTCTCCTTCATCATCTCCTTCCAGAGGGAGTTCAGTTTCCAGTCACTCATCGGCTGCCAGTCCTCGGTGCCGTCATCCTTGTAGCTCGACGGTTCGCGCCACTCCGTCCGCATGGTGACGACGTTACGCCGCAGGTAGATGTGGTCGTTGAGGAACTTCTCAATCTCATCCGGCGAGGCATACTTTTCCTGCCACGGCACCTTGTGCTCCTTTTCCCCATCCTTCTTCTTCCGTTTCTTCTTGTTATCTTTGTTGTCCATGTTGTCGTTTATATCTCACCACAAAATTACGACAATCCCCTCATCCCTGCAAGGGTTATGTGCAATTCGTGTCCCAACTTTTGACAGTCAAAACAGCCTTCAAATCCTTTGTACATCGGTGTT
>JAEEGK010018925.1_pt1 | contig 14832 bp, 13 predicted proteins | sample 8958771 | NCBI WGS metagenome assembly JAEEGK01 (sample SAMN16246547, study PRJNA631951) | gut metagenome | biome: gut microbiome; feature: rumen; material: SC-attached | host: Bos | place: Iran: Karaj | collected 2018-10 | reverse complement strand
TCATCTTCTTGATCTCGCCCTTCGGGGTGGTGAGGCCCCACGGGTTGTCGAAGTCCTTGCCCATCAGGATGATGCCGCCGCGCGGTCCGCGGAGGGTCTTGTGGGTGGTGGAGGTGACGATGTGCGCATATTTGACCGGGTTCTTCAGGAGGCCGGCGGCGATGAGACCGGCGGTATGGGCCATGTCAATCCAGAGGATGGCGCCCACCTCGTCGGCGATCTTGCGCATCCGTTCGTAGTCCCACTCGCGGGAATAGGCGGAGGCGCCGCCGATGATGAGCTTCGGCTTGCACTCGAGGGCCTTGCGCTCCATTTCGTCATAATCCACGCGTCCGGTTTCCGGATTCAGGCCGTAAGCGACAGGCTTGTACAGGATGCCGGAGGCGTTCACGGGAGAGCCGTGGGTGAGGTGGCCGCCCATGGACAGGTCCAGGCCCATGAAGACGTCGCCGGGACGGAGGCAGGCCATCGTGACGGCCATGTTCGCCTGCGCGCCGGAGTGCGGCTGGACATTGGCGTATTCCGCGTCATAGAGCTTGCACAGACGGTCGATGGCGATCTGCTCGATCTGGTCCACCACCTCGCAGCCGCCGTAGTAGCGCTTGCCGGGATAACCCTCGGCGTACTTGTTGGTGCAGATGGAGCCCATGGCGGCCAGCACCTGGTCGGACACGTAGTTTTCGGAGGCGATGAGTTCGAGACCGGAGGCCTGGCGGTCGTGTTCTTTCTTGATGAGGTCGAAGACCTGGAGATCCTGTTTCATATTCTTTCTTTCAGTGTTTTTCGGCCGGGAGCGGCCGTTGCATCCACAAATATACGCCTTTTTTCTTAACTTTGCGGACATGAGCGACAGAAAATTGCTGAACATCGAACTGGGCCGCATCACCCCCGCCGAGTACAAGGACCTCCCCCCTTCCGGGCTCGTCGTGGTCCTGGACAACATCCGCAGCGCGCACAACGTCGGATCCGCCTTCCGGACGGCCGATTCCTTCGGCATCGACCAGGTCGTCCTCTGCGGCATCTCCGCCGTCCCGCCCTCCGCGGAAATCCACAAATCCGCCCTCGGGGCCGAGGATTCCGTGCCATGGGTGCACTACGACGACACGCTGGATGCCGTCGCCGCCCTGCGCGAAAAGGGCTATACCATCGTCTCGGTCGAGCAGACGGTCCATTCCCTGAAACTCGGCACCTTCTTCCGCGACCCGGCCTGCAAGTACGCGCTCATCTTCGGAAACGAAGTCTCCGGCGTCCGGCAGGACGTCGTCGACGCGTCTGACTTCGCCCTGGAAATCCCCCAGTACGGCACCAAGCACTCCCTGAACGTCTCCGTCAGCGTGGGCGTGATTTTGTGGGAGATGGTGCGCTGATAATCAATATTTTCAGCGGATTTGTTATCTTTGTGTCCGTTGAAGATTTCCTGACATGACCCTCGCCCAGCTTTTCAAGAGAATCGTCCCCTATGTGAAGCCTCACCGCTTCCTGCTTCTCGCCACCCTGTCCCTCACCCTGCTCGGTTCCCTGCTGGCGCAGGTGAACGCCGTCGTGCTGGACCGCACCGTGGACGCCATCAACGCCCTGGTGGGCTCGCCCGAATTCACCTGGGCGAAGGCGGCGAAGATATTGACCATCGTCAGCATCGTGCTGCTCGGCAAGGAAATCCTCCGGGCCGGCATCTCCTTCGGGCAGAGCATCTTCGGAGAAAAGCTCCGGATCAACATCTCCCAGCGGCTGTCCCTGGGCGTGGTGGAGCGGATCCTCCAGTACCGCATGGCCTTCTTCGCCCGGAGCGACAATGCGCCCGGCATGCTACAGGCGCGCATCGACCAGGGCGCCAGCAGCATCTCCCGCACCATCCAGAACTTCTTCATCAACCTGCTGCCCATGATCGTGAGCTCCGTCCTGGCGCTCATCCTCATCTTCGCGGCCAATCTGTATGTAGGCCTGACGGCCCTGGCCATCGTTCCCATCTACTTCTGGATCACCTCCCTGCAGGGACGGAAGCTCAAAAGCTCCCGCAAGAACATGCGCGGCTTCAACGAACGGCGCAGCGGCAGCATCATGAACATCCTCGAGAGCATGAACGTCGTCAAGTCTTTCAACCGCGAGGAGATCGAACTCGGAAAACAGACGGAGCTCCAGGAGGGCTACTACGGCAACCAGCTGAGCATCCGGCGGGCCTCCTTCGGGTTTGACGCGCTGAAAAGCTTCGTGAGCCAGACCGGCACGGTCCTCATCATCATCCTCACCTCCTACCTCGTCCTCAGCGGCTTTCCCGGCATGACGATCGGTAAAATCATGTACCACATCATGCTGTTCTCCAACGTGACGGCTCCGATCACCTCCCTCCAGCGGATTTTCGACGACCTGAACGACGCCCTGGTCTATGCCGAGGGCTATTTCGACATTGTCGATGCGGAAAGCGAGCTGGAGCCCACGGGCGGCTACCGTCCGGAGAAGGTGAAGGGCGACTTCGAGATGAAGGGTGTCGATTTCACCTATCCCAACGGCACCAAGGCGCTGCACAATGTCTCCCTGCGGGTGGACAGCGGCAAGATCACGGCCCTTGTCGGCCTCAGCGGAGCGGGCAAATCGACCATCGTGAACCTGCTGGACAAGTTCTACGAACCGGACTGCGGCAGCATCACCCTGGACGGGGTGGACCTCCGGGAGTGGGACACGCACTACCTGCGCGAGAACATCGGCCTGGTCCTCCAGAAGAACCATATCTTCGACGGCTCGGTCGTGGAGAACATCCGGTACGGCAAGCCGGACGCCACGCTGGAAGAGGTGTACGAGGCGGCGCGCAAGGCCAGCATCTACGACCAGATCTCCGCCCTGCCGATGGGCTTCGACACCGCCGCCACCCATCTGTCCGGCGGACAGCAGCAGCGCATCGCCATCGCGCGGATGTTCCTCAAGAACCCGCCCATCATCTTCCTGGACGAACCCACGGCATCGCTGGACGCCATCGCCACGGAGCAGATCAAGTCGGCGATCGACGCGATCAAGAAGGACCGCACCGTCATCATCATCTCCCACTCCATCTCCCAGATCATTGACAGTGAGATGGTGTACGCCCTCCGGGAAGGGCGCATCGAACAGAGCGGGGACCCCGACGAACTCTACCGCAAGGGCGGTGTCTACAAGGACATTGTCGATGCTTCCGCCCGCAGCCTCAACATTGAAAAACTCGCCCAGACCATCACCCAGTCGGTGAACAGCGGGCCGACGGAGGAATAACCGTTTTTTGCCATGAAAAAGTTTCTTCTGCTGCTGAGTATCGTCCTTTGCGCGGAATCCTTCGCGCAAGGCGTCCATGCGGGTCCGTGGGTGTCGGAGGCCCGGGCGGACCGTGTCACCATCCTCTGGACGAGCGATGTGCCGGGGATGGCCTATGTCGAACTGGCCGACGGCACGAAGGTCTGGGAGACCTTCGCCGGCCGCCGGGTCTTCCACCGCCTGCACAGCGTCCGGATCGACGGACTCCGGCCCGGGTCGGTCCTCCGCTACCGCGTCTGCGGGCAGAATCTCGTGGATGATTCCAACGCGCGGAATCCCCGGTTCGGGGACTTCTACGAAGGAGCCTGGCACCGTGTGCGCACCTTCGATCCGAAGGCGTCCGAGTGCCGTTTTTCCGTATTCAATGACATTCACATGCGGACGCAGTGGTACGAGTCGCTGGCGGCGCAGGTGGATTCCGCGTCGACCGATTTCCTGTTCTTGAACGGGGACATCACATCGGCGGGGAATTATGTGCTGGATACCCTGGTCCGTTATGCTATCGAGCCGCTAGGGGACCTTCCCGCCGGGATTCCGCTTCTGTTCGGACGGGGGAACCATGAAGGCCGCGGCAATAATGTGGAACTGTTCGCCGACGTCTATCCGAACGCTGAGCCGGCGCCCTTCTACTACACCTTCCGCCAGGGCCCCGTCGCCTTCATCGTCTTCGACGCGGGTGAAACCGGACAGAGCCGGTCCGTCCTCTACAGCGGTTCCGACGTATACGAGGAGTATCTGAACGAGCAGATCGAATGGGCCCGGAAAGCGGTGCGCGAGCCCCTGTTCCGGAAAGCGCCCGTCAAGGTGTGCCTGCTGCACGTGCCGATGATCGACCACCCCGACAAGACCGACTACCTCCTCCAGCGCTGGCTGAACGTGCATTTCATGCCCCTGCTGAACAAGGCGGGCGTGGACCTGATGATCGGCGCGGACCTCCATACCGCCATGTGGTGCGAGCCCGGGACGATGAACAACAGTTTCCCGATCATCGTGAACAACGAGGCACGCCGGCTGGATGTCACCTATTCGCATGGATATATCACCCTCCGCTCCTTCCATCCCAACGGAACGCTGGAGGTCGAAAAAACGATCAAACCCTGACTCTATGGACAATGTAGTGATTACCGCGCTCGCCCGGCGCAGAAGCATCCGCGCCTACAAGCCGGAGCAGATTACAGATGACGAACTCAAGACCGTTCTCGAGGCCGGCACATGGGCCCCGACCGCCAAGGGCCTCCAGGACCCGTGGATCGTGGCCGTACAGAAGCCGGAGCTCCTGAAAAAGATCTCCCGGATGAACGCGGCGGTCTGGGGACGGGACATCGACCCCTTCTACGGAGCCCCGACTTACGTACTGGTGTTCGGCTCCGACCCGGACGTCTGGGCGAACTCCGTCCCCGACGGCACGCTCGTGCTGGGCAACATGATGCTCGCCGCCCATGCCATCGGCCTGGGCTCCTGCTGGATCAACCGCGAACGGGAAATGTTCGCCACCCCGGAAGGCAAGGCCCTGATGCAGGAACTCGGCCTCCCCGACGGCCTCATCGGCATCGGCGCCCTCTCCCTCGGCTACCCCGCCGCCCCTCCCCGCGACCCGAAACCCCGCAAGGAGAACTACTATAGGATCGTCAAATAGAGGGGGCCGCTAGTGTTTCGTCGTGATGACAATCACGCCGTTGGCGCCGCGGACGCCGTAGATGGCGGCGGCGCTGTCTTTCAAGACGTCGACGGATTTGACGTCGTTAGGGTTGATGGTGGAGAGGTCCTGGCATTCGGCGCCGTCCACGATGATCAGGGGGTCGGAGGAGCCGTTGATGGTATTGATGCCGCGGATGACGATCCGTTTGCCCGTCGTCACCACCACGCCGGCGACACGGCCTTCCAGGTATTCATACATGTCGCGATAGGTGCGAAGGTCGTTATCCTTCACTTGGACGGAGGAGACCGGATGACTCAGATCGCGCTTTTTGACCGTCCCGTAGCCGACGTTCACCTCCGCATCTTCGGGGGACGCCGATTCGCGGGGTGCCGACACGCCGCATCCTGCCGCCAGGGCGGCGGACAGGATGATGGAAAGCCATCGCTTCACGGGACTAATGGCTGCCGCCCACGGTCTTGATGATGATCACGCCGTTGGCGCCCCGCATGCCGTAGATGGAGGAGGAGCCGTCCTTGATGACATCCACCGACTCGACATCCGTCGGGTTGATGCCGGAGAGGTCGGTCGTTTCGACGCCGTCCACGAGGATGAGCGGATCGGTCGCGTCGGAATTCGTGCCGATGCCCCGGATGATAATCCGGTTGTCCGTCGTCACCATGACGCCGGCGACGCGGCCGCGGAGGTAGTCATAAATAGAGGAATACGTCTGGGCCTCACGTTTTTTCACCTTGACATTGGAGACGGCGGTCGTGACTTTGTCCTGGTCCTGGACACCATAACCGACATCCACGGTCTTATCCTCCGAGGGAACCTGGGCGGTGGAGCCGCAGCCGGCCAGACAGGCGGTCATGATGACCAGAGAGAGTATCTTTTTCATATCGTTTGGGGATTAAATTCTTTCAATGTCACCGGAAGGAATCCAGCCGCGACGCCCGTCGGCCAGTTCGATGTCGGAGAAGCCGGACACTTCGTCCAGCACCTTCACTTTCGTTCCTTCATGCAGGATGAACAGGGATTTGGCCGCTTCGCTGGAAGGCGAGCTGGTCACCGAGGTCACGGGACGCATCACAATGGCGGCGTCGTGACGCTCCGCGGCCGCTTTCTGGCTTCGGGCGAAGCCCCAGGCGGCCAGGGCGAGGAGCAGTGCCGCGATGCCGGTGAAGAAACCGACGCGGCGCGCGCCGGCCGTGGGACCGAGCAGGAACAGGAGCGCCAGGGCGAGCGCCGAGGCCAGGAAGAGCAGCGACAGGCCGGCCCAGGCGTTGGAAGGAAGGAGATAATTCACCTTCCGGGCCCAGGTCTTGAGAATCAGCTCCGGGACCTCGTCGATGCGGTCCTGCGTCTGGTTCCGGGCGAATTCCAAGTTGTAGCGGATGTCGGCGTCGGAAGGATCCAGGCGCAGCGCGCGCTCATAGTTCAGAATGGCCCGCGCAGTCTCCCCCGCCTTGAAATACGCGTTACCCAGGTTGAAATACAGTTCCTTGGAACGGAGTCCGGTCGCGGCGACGTCCGACCAGTCCGCGGCGGCCTGGTTCCAGTCGCCGGCCGTATAGGCTTCCACGCCGGCCTTCCAGAGGGAATCGGGATAACTGTCGGCCGCCTGCGCGCCCAGCGGGAGCAAGAGCAGGAGAGCCAGCAGCGTGGCGGCAGGTCCCTTCCCCGAGGGAAGGGATTCCGGGTTGGGGTAACGTGAATCAGAAACCGCCGGTTTCTGAGCAACACCTTTCTTCATGGATGCGTCAATGGCCGTGATGACGGAAACGGCCTGCTGATAATGAGCGTTCATCGCGTCGTGACCGGCATCCGGCGCATAGCGGGCGTATTCGCAGGCGTCCAGCAGGTCGGTGAAGGCGGTGACCGTTTCGGGAGCGACACCCCGCTCCGTCAGGGCGGCGGCGATGTTCTCCTTGCTCTGGTCGGCCATGTCCATGGTCAGCTTGTCGGCCACGAAGCCGATCAGGGCGCGGTGCAGCTCCTCGTAGAAGGCCGTATAGAGATTCTTGCCGAGGAAGTCACCGGCCAGTTTGAGGCGTTTCAGCGCCTGGCGGGTGGCCTTGCGGTTGCGGCTGCCGGCCACGTCGGCACGACGGGCGGCCAGCTTCCGCAGGGACAGCCACACGGCCGAGGCGGCCAGAAGAAGCAGGGCGGCCAGGATCCAATAGGCCGGCTTGCCCACGAAGAAGCCCTTGTCCTCGGACAGGGAGGTCTTCGTCTTGATGAAGCGGATGTCTTCGCCCAGGTTCTTGACACCCTTGCGGTCCACCGTCAGGGTGCCGGCACCGTCCTGGGACGGCTGGGAGGCCCCTGCGGCGCTCCGCTCCACGGAAAGCCGCAGCGAATCGGTGGACGCCGTCGCATACCGGCGGCCCTTCACGTCATAGTAGGAAAAGCGCACCGGCGGCAGCGTGAACTCGCCCGGACTGCGCGGGATGAACGGATATTCGAACGTCTTGGAACCGTTGGTTCCGCTCTTGTCGGTCGATGAGGTGGCCTTCACGTCGTACACTTCGAAATCCGGCGGGAAATCCAGCTTCGGAGCCTCCACCAGGGAGACATTGCCCTTGCCGGTGACCGTGACGATGAGCGAGGCCGCATCGTGGGTCTTCAGGGCGTCCTTGCTCAGTTTCGCGCTCACGGAATACTCGCCCACGGCGCCGGCAAATCCGGCCGGAGCGCCGCCGGGCAGGGCTGTCACCTTGACGTTCACGGCCGGTGTGGAAACGCGCTGCCGCTGCGTAACATAGTCATTCTCAAAGAAATCGTCAAAGATGGAACCGGTCCGGGGCCGCTGCGTGCGGACATTCACGAGGCACACGATCTCGGACGGGTCGATGGTCAGGGTGCCCGCCTTCTGCGGAATCAGCACCCATCGGCGCAGAACCGCGGAGTTGTACATCTTGTCCCCCAGCTGCTCCCGCTGGAAGTCGATAGTCTGCGGCGTGTCCACTTCCTGGCTCCAGAAACCGTTGAACTTCGGGAACTTGGCATCCTCAAAGCCCGTCAGGTTGGCCCGCTGGTAGATTTTGAGCGTCGCCGTGATGGGCTCGCCCACCATGGCTTCGCGCTTGCTGAGATTGAGACGCATGAACAGCTCGCCGGTATCCGTCGATGCGGACGGACGGGCCTGCTGCTGTCCCCCGCCCTGCTGGGCGCCGCCCTGCGCCCGGGCCGCCGATCCGTCATTGCCTTCCACGACGGTGATCTGTACGGATTTGGAGCGGATCTGGTCGCCCTTGACGGTGGCCGTGGCCGGCGCGAAAGTGAACGTGCCGGTCTTCTTGGCCTGCAGGATGTAGGTATAGGATGTCTGGGACGAACGGGTGGTCTTTCCATTCACGATGGACACGCTGGTGGAAGTGCCCTTCTGAGGCCCCCAGACCAGGTTGAAGTCCTCTCCCGGATTCCACTGGAACTCCGAGGGGGCGTGCTCGCCTTCCACGATGAAGACGACGTTGAAGCGTTCCGACAATTCCACGATGTTGTGCACCTCCACCCGGATGGTCGTCTGGGCCCGTCCGGTGAAAGCCATGCACAACGCCACGAAGGCTGCTATCCATCTTTTCATAACGCGACTACCAATTCTTCTCTTTCTGGCGGGACTTGAGCACGGCCGCCTTCTCTCGGTTCACCTTGTCCTGGGTCTCCTTCTCCTTGGCCTGGATGGCCTGGAGCATCTGCTGCGCCTGCTGGGGCGAAATCTCGGAACCGTTATAAGGCTTCTGCTGCTGTTCCTGGTCCTGCTTGTCCTGATCCTGATTCTGATCCTGATTCTGCCGGTCCTGGTTCCGGTCCTGTTGATTCTGATCCTGATTCTGGTCTTGATTCTGATTCTGGTCCTGGTCCTGGTTCTGGTCTCCGCCGCCGTCCGGATTGCTCTCCAGCATCTTCCGGGCATAGACGTAGTTTTCCTTCGCCTCCAGGTTGTCCGGGTCGATGACGAGCGCCTGTACGAAGGCCTCCATCGCCGCCCGGTACTGCTTCTGCTGCAGGGCGGCGTCGCCGAGGTTGAAGAACGTGTCGAAACCCTGGGCATTCCGCTTTTTCATGCTCCGCGTCTCGGGGATGTGCCGCAGCGCCTGCTGATAGAACTTCCCCGCCTCCGCGTAGTTGCCCTGGCGGTACAGGTTGTTGCCAAGATCATAGGACGCCACGACGGAGGTGCTGTCGGCATTCAGCCCTTTGCGGTAGCTGATGTCAGCGTCACCGTATTTCGCCTTGGCGAACTGGCGGTTGCCCCGGCGGACATCCTTTTTGTCCACCTGGGCGAACGCAGATACGCTCAGCAACAGAAACAGGATCGTCAAAAACTTCCTCATTGGTCAAACCATTTCTTCTTCGGACGGCGCTCGCCGATGAGCATTTCAATTACGAAAAGCGCCAGCGCGATGCCGAAGAAATACATGAACTGCTCGTCGTACTCCTCGAACACGACGGAGCCGAACTCCTCGTCCTCCATCCGGCGGATGTCGTCGATGATGGGGTTCAGGCCAAATTCGTCGTTCCCCGCATGGACATAGGCGCCGTTTCCGGCCTTGGCGACCTTCCGGAGCATGTCCTCGTCCAGCTTGGTCACGACAATCTCACCGTCCTTGTCCTTCATCAGACCGCCTTCCCAGGGAATCGGACGGCCCTCGGAAGAGCCCACGCCGACGGTGTATACCCGGATGCCGTTCTCGGCGGCTTCCTTCGCGGCGGCCACGGGGTCATCCTCGTGATTCTCACCGTCGGAAATGACGATGATCACCCGGCTTTTCTCGCTCTGGGCGCTGAAACTGCGGATGCCCGTGAAGATGGCGTCGCCCATCGCCGTTCCCTGGACCGGCACCGACCCGGTGTCGATGCTGCCGAGGAACATCTTGGCCGACACATAGTCCGTCGTCACCGGCAACTGGACGAAGGACGAGCCCGCGAACAGGATGAGGCCGATGCGGTCGTCCTTCAGCTTGTCCGTCAGGCGGGATATCGCCAGTTTCGCGCGGTCCAGCCGGTTCGGAGAGTAGTCTTCCGCCAGCATCGAGTTGGACACGTCCAGACAGATGACGATCTCCGCCCCGCGGGTGGTATGCTCGGACAGGCGGGCGCCGATCTGCGGCCGGGCCAGGCCCAGCACGAAGAAGGCGAACGCCAGGGAGAAGAGCACCATCCGGATCCAGCCCTTGGACCCGGACCACGACGGCATCAGGGCCTTCACGAGGTCCTCGTCGCCGAATTTCCGCACCCGCCGCGCACGCAGGGCACGCCAGACTCCGTAGCCGACAAGCAGCAGCGGGACCAGCAGGAGCAGGTACAGATACCGATATTGAGCGAAAATCAACATGTCAAGGCAATCTTCTCAAAAGGGCGCGGATCAGGATTTCCAGCAGCAGACACACGAGCGCCCAGACGGCGAATTTCGGGAAAAGGTCCTTGTACACCGGGAAGCTGTCCACGGTGGTGCGGGTCTTCTCCATCCGTCCGATCTCGCTGTAGATCTCCGCCAGCTTGGTATTGTCATCGGCCCGGAAATACTTGCCGCCGGTCTCCGACGCGATCTGCTTCAGGAGGGGTTCGTCAATCTCGACCTTCATCATCTGCACGTCCGGCCCCCAGGGGGTCATGACCGGGTACGGGGCCTCCCCTTCCTTGCCCACGCCGATCGTATAGACGCGGACCCCGTAGGTCTTGGCGATCTCGGCGGCCATCGCCGGATCCACCTCGCCCCGGTTGTTCACGCCGTCGGTGAGGAGGATGACCACCCGGCTCTTGGCGTCAGAATCCTTCATCCTCGCCACGGCGGTCGCGAGGCCGTTGCCGATGGCTGTGCCGTCTTCAATGAGGTCGGTCTGGACCTCCTTCATCAGGTTGATGAGGGTGGCCCGGTCGGTCGTGAGGGGGCACTGGGTGTAGCTTTCGCCCGCGAACACCACGATGCCCATCCGGTCCGTGGGGCGCTGGGCGATGAATTCGATGGAAATGTCCTTGGCGGCGGACAGGCGGTCCGGCTTGAAGTCCCGGGCCAGCATGCTGGTGGATACGTCCACCGCGAGCATGATGTCGATGCCCTCGGTGTCCACCTTTTCCATCTGGCTCTTCGAGCGGGGACGGGCGATGCACACGACGAGCAGGCACAGGGCCGCGAGGCGCAGGGCCTCGGGCAGGTGCCGGATGACGCCCAGGACGGACTTCCCGCCGGACACCCACGGCGTCACGGTGGACACGCGGAGGTGCGGACGGCGCTCCTTCAATTCCCGGTACAGATACAGGGCCAGCAGAAGAACCGGAAGCGCCAGCAGCCAAAGCAGATATGGATACTCGAAATACATAGGCTACCCGGGCATGTAATCTTCATCCTTTTCGACATGGGGCGCCGGCTTCGGAGCCTCTTCCTCCTCCGTCTCCGCGGCTGCTTCCTCCTCCACCTGCGTCTGATAGGTCGATGTCACGAAGCGGACGGCCTGCGGCAGGACGGTCGCATTGTCTTCGGGCGAAGCGACGTACTTCGCGAACTTCACGAAGTCGGCGCGTTCGAAGAGGTCCTTCATCTCCTGATACAGGTCCGCGGGTATGTCGGTTCCGCGGAGACCTTCGAAGATTTCGGCGGTGGTCATCTCCATCGCGCCCACGCCGTAGCGGGAGACGATGTATTCGCGAAGGGCGTCGGTCACGCCGGAGTAGAACTGCTTCTGCTTGTCGGGCGCCCAGAACTTGTCGCCGCGGTATTTGTCCAACTTGCGGAGGGCCGTGATGTGCGCGGGCTCCTGGAAGGCGGGACCGTCGGTATTCCGGCGGCGGCTGCGGAGCCAGGCAATCAGGCCGATAACCAGCAGCGCCAGGGCCCAGAAACCCATCATCCAGGGCATCACCTCCGCCACGGTCAACGGATAACCCGCCTGCTTCCGCAGGTCATGCGGGACGAAAGTGGCCGTATCCACCGGCATGGTGAAGACTACGATGGTCTGCCGGTCGAACTGGAGGGTGTCCACGGTGCCGTCCTTGTGGATCCGCTGGACGAACAGGGGCGGGAGCTCGTAGGTCCCCTCCTCGAAAGGCTGGATGGAAATCGCGGCGCGGATGTTCAGGAGGCGGGAGTTGTCCGCCTTGATCTTCTGCACCTTCACGGTGTCCACCTGCCACATCGGCAGGGCCAGGACATCCTGCATGAACGGGTTCGCCACCTTCGGGAAAGCCAGCACGGTGCTGTCGGGGACATTGTCCAGTTCAAATCCGTAGAGCAGACGGTCGGCCACGAGGATGGAGTCGCGCGGAGTGACCGGCCTGAGGAAGGAGCCCTCCTTGAGGATGACCCTTCCGCCGGAGTCCGTCGCGGTTGTGTCACGCCACGCCTCCTGGGCCGATGCGGCGGCAGCGGTCAGGAAGAGGGCGGCTATGAGGCATTTTCCTTTCATCGCTTGTGGAAAAGGGAAATCAGGTTCTTGACGTAATCCTCGTCCGTGGCGGTGTCCACGCTGTCCACCTGATAGCGGTTGAACAGCTTCACGGCACTCTCCGACGCGGTCCGGAACCACTTTTCATACGCGGCGCGGGTGCTCCGGGAGGAGGTGTTCACCCACGCGCCCCGGCCGGTCTCGGAGTCCTTGACATGGACAAGGCCCACATCCGGAATGGTCCGTTCGCGCGGGTCGTAGACGCGGATGACAGAAATATCGTGGCGGTTCACGGCCACTTTCAAAGCATCCTCGTACCGCGGGACGCCGTTCTCGTCCACATCCAGCATATCGCTGAGGACGAAGGCGGTGCAACGGCGCTTGATGGCGTTCGTCAGATAGCGGAGGGCCTCGCCGATGTCCGTTCCGTCATGTTCGGGGGTGTATTCCAGAATTTCGCGGATGATGTGCAGCAGATGGCTGCGGCCCTTCTTGGGCGGGATGAATTTCTCGACGGTGTCGCTGAAGAAGAGGGCGCCCACCTTGTCGTTGTTGAGCATCGCGGAGAAAGCCAGGGTGGCGGCGATTTCGGCCACGAGCTCCCGCTTGGTCTCCCCCGCCGTGCCGAACAAACCGGAACGGCTGATGTCAATCAGCAGGACCACGGTCAGTTCCCGCTCCTCTTCGAACACCTTCACGTACGGCGCGCTCATGCGGGCCGTCACGTTCCAGTCCATGTTCCGCACGTCATCCCCGTACTGGTACTCGCGCACCTCGCTGAACGCCATGCCGCGGCCCTTGAAGGCCGAATGGTATTCACCGGCGAAGATCTGGTGGGACAAGGCCTTCGTCTTGATCTCGATCTTGCGGACGCGCTTGAGCAGTTCCTGGGGTGTCATACGCTTACGGAACGATGACGGCGTTGATGATCTTTTCGATGATCTCCTCGGTGGTGACGTTCTCCGCCTCGGCTTCGTAAGTCAGGCCGATGCGGTGGCGGAGCACCTCGTTGCAGACCGCGCGGACGTCCTCGGGGATCACATAGCCGCGGCGCTTGATGAAAGCGTAGGCCTTCGCCGCCATGGCGAGGGAAATCGAGGCACGCGGGGAGGCGCCGTAGGAAATCAGGTCCTTGAGGCCCTTCAGGCCATATTCTTCCGGAGTACGGGTGGCGTAGACGATGTCCACGATGTAACGTTCGATCTTCTCGTCCATATAGACGTCACGGACGACTTCGCGGGCGCGGAGGATGTCTTCGGGCTTCACGACCGCATCGGCCTTCGGGAAGGTGCCGCTGTTGTTCATCCGGATAATCTGGCGCTCCTCGTCCTTCTTCGGGTAGGAGACGACCACTTTCAGCATGAAACGGTCCACCTGGGCCTCCGGGAGCGGATAGGTGCCTTCCTGCTCGATGGGGTTCTGGGTGGCCATCACGAGGAAGGGCTCCGGGAGTTTGTACGTCTGCTCGCCGATGGTGACCTGGTGCTCCTGCATGGCCTCGAGAAGGGCGGACTGGACCTTCGCCGGGGACCGGTTGATTTCATCGGCCAGGACGAAGTTGGCGAAAATGGGGCCTTTGTGGACTTCGAAATCCTCCTTCTTCTGGGAATAGACGAGGGTGCCGACGACGTCGGCCGGAAGGAGGTCCGGGGTGAACTGGATGCGGTTGAACTTGGCATCGACGGCCTGGGCCAGGGTGTTGATGGCGAGGGTTTTCGCCAGTCCGGGCACGCCTTCCAGGAGGATGTGTCCGCCGGACAGCAGGCCGATGAGGAGGTTGTCCACGAGGGCTTTCTGGCCCACGATGACCTTGCCCATTTCCAGGGTCAGGAGGTCGACGAAAGAACTCTCTTTCTGGATGCGTTCGTTCAGTTCCTTGATGTTTACGCTTTCCATATATTTTGTTACATTTGCATATGCGTTATCTCCTCTGCCTCTCCTACGACGGTTCCGCCTTCTGCGGCTGGCAAATCCAGCCATCCTCCCCTTCCGTGCAGCAGTGCCTGGAGGATTCCCTCGCGAAGCTCTGCGGCGGTCCCGTAGCGGTCACAGGCGCAGGCCGGACGGACACCGGTGTCCATGCTGCAGACTACGTCTGCCATTTCGACCTGACAGGTTCCCTGCCCTTCGAGGCATCCGATTTTTGCTACAAATTAAATGCCATCCTGCCCCGCTCCGTGGTGGTCCACGCGGTCCTTCCGGCACCTGACGATTTCCATGCCCGATTCAGCGCCACGCAGCGTTCCTATACCTATTTCATCCATCGGAAGAAAGACCCTTTCGTGGCCGCCTACTCTTGGCAGTGCGGCTTCCCTGGCCTGGACTTCGACGCCATGAACGAAGCCTGTCAGTTCCTCCTGGGAACGCATGACTTCTCCTGCTTCGAAAAAGTCGGCGGCGCGAATAAAACCTCCCTCTGCACCATCACCGAAGCCTTCTGGAAACCCTACACCCCCACCCACGTTTCCCTGATGGACTTTGGCTCCTTAACCACGATTACGGGGCGGTCGGATACAACACCCTCCTCCT
>JAEEGK010018919.1_pt1 | contig 14837 bp, 12 predicted proteins | sample 8958771 | NCBI WGS metagenome assembly JAEEGK01 (sample SAMN16246547, study PRJNA631951) | gut metagenome | biome: gut microbiome; feature: rumen; material: SC-attached | host: Bos | place: Iran: Karaj | collected 2018-10 | reverse complement strand
AAAAAAATTTAAAGAAGAAAATTATGATAAATAGTATAAGCATTGCAATTTTATGGCAAAATTATTTTTAGTTAATAAAAAAATATATAAATCTCTTGTTAAAAAAGAAAAAGAGGAATATTTGCAAAATATAAAAAAAGAAATTAAACAAAAAAGAAATTATTATAATATTTTATTGCCTGAAATAGAAGATTATATAGAAAATAATTGTAAATGCTTAAAAAATAATAATAATTTTAAAGATATACAAAATATTAATTTGTATAAAGAACATTTTGAATTTTCTGAAAGTGTTCTAATTTTTTTAGAAATTAATGAAAATTATGATTTTAAGAGATGTCCATGCTGTGGTAAATTTGTGGAATATGTCTTCATACATTTATTTAATTCGTGTGAAAATTTTTATATGAAAATATATAGATTAAATTTTAATAATGAAGATATTTTTGAATTTAATGAGGATTCTATAATAAATAAAATAATTAATATTGTAATTATGTATAAATAAAGATTTATATTGAATAAATATTTAATTATATAATATATAAAAAAAAATTTAAAAAAAAAAAAAAACATGTCAAATAAAAACCATCATTCAACAGTAAGTAATTTTCAAAATCAAAATTTAAACATTAACCAAAATCAAAATATTCCACTTCATACATTAAATCCTCAAACTATTCAAAATCAAAATTTACAAAATAAAAATCAAACAATGGTAATTAATCCTCAAGACTTTAAAAAAAAACAAAACATAATAATTCCAAATAAAGTAGAAACAAATGGAAATAAACCTTTACCTCGTTATGGACATAGTTTAGTATCAATATCATCAGTTAAATTAATATTATTTGGTGGTGCTGTTGGTGATATTAAAAATTATAAATGTTCAAATGAGGTTTTTATATTTAATTTAATGACTAAAATTTGGACTAAAGTCAATTATTCAAATATGCAAAATTTACCAAAAGAAAGAGCAGCTCATGCAGCAACTTCTAATAATAATAATCAAATGTTTATTCATGGAGGAAGTGTTGGAGGAAGTGGTTTAGCAGAAGATGAATTATGGTTATTTGATATGAATATAAATAATAATAATAATCAAAATAATAATAATAATATTAATAATAATAATAGTAATGATGAACAAATTGGTAAATGGAAATTACTAAAAATAAATGGTCCATCTCCTGGTAAAAGATATGGTCATACTTTAAGTTGTATTCAACAATATTTAATATTAATAGGAGGAAATTCAATATCAGGATTATCAAATGATATATGGATGATAGATATAACACAAAAAGAATTAAATTGGCAAAAAATAGAAACAGAAAATAAGGAAAAAATTCCCTGTCCTCGTTTATATCATACAAGTATAATATGTAATAAAGGATCAGCAAAGGGAATGATAATAATATTTGGAGGAAGAGATTCAAAAGAAAATGCATTAAATGATATATGGGGACTTAGAAGACATAGAAATGGAAAATGGGATTGGATAAAAGCACCAATTAATAATGGTCATATTATGAAAAGTAGATATAATCATTCTTGTGTTTTTTATGATACTTTTATGATTATTATTGGAGGTAAAAATTCACAAATTAATAATGGATTAATTCCTATTGAAGTTTATGATACTGAAAAAAGTGAAGTTTGGGAATTTTTGAGTATTGGTATGGTAAGACATTCTTCTTTTATTTTAGATAATGAATTATTTTTATATGGAGGATTTGTTGAAAAAAATCAAATTCAACCAAATGGTTATTTATTTAAAATTAGTTTAGAAACTTTATTTAAAGATAATAAATATTTAATGAGTAAAATTTATGAATTTGGAAATAAAAATTTAAATAATAATAATATAGGAAGTCCTAATAAAAATGAAAGAAAAAGTAGATTTAAATTAAGTCATGAAGTTGTAATTGGTTCTGGAGGAATTAATAATGAAAATAAAGAAGAAGATATTGAACATACTACTTCTCGTTTGAGAAGAGTTTCAATTGAGAAATTAGCAGAAGAAAAAAAAAGATTAATTGATGATGAAGAACAAAAAAATTTAATTGAAACAAAACATATTTTTAATTTTGAAATTATTAATAAATTTATAGAAATATTATTAAGACCTTTTGAATATCTTGATCATAATAAAATGGATATTATACATAAAACACTTCCATTTACAAATGAAAATATTAATGATTTATTAAATGAAGTAAAACCAATTTTACAAAGTGAAAATTCTTTAATTAAAATAAGATCACCTTGTAAAATTTTTGGTAATTTAAATGGTGATTATAATGATTTAATGAGATATTTTGAATCTTTTGGTAATCCTAGTGATGATAATTTAATGGGTGATATTAATGTAATGCAATATATATTTTTAGGTGATTTTTGTGATAGAGGATTTTATTCTTTAGAAATAATATTTTTATTATTTGCTTTAAAAATAAAATATCCAAATTTTATTTATTTAATAAGAGGACATCATGAAGATATAAATATAAATATAAATTATGGTTTAAAAGAAGAATGTATTTCAAAATTAAATATTGATGAAAATAAATCAAATGAAATATATAATAAAATAAATGAAGTATTTAATTATTTACCATTTGGAATTTTAGTTGATAATACAATATTATGTATTCATGGAGGAATTGGTTCAACTATTAATTATTTAAGTGATATTGAAAATATTAAAAGACCAATTAAAATTGAACAAGATGTTACTAATAATCAAGAACAAATTGTTTTAGATTTATTATGGAGTGAATATTCTGATAAAATAAATGATGTTGAAGTAAATTATGAAAGAGATAAATTAAAAAAAGGATTTATTGTTAAATTTGGTAAAGAAAGATTAAATAAATTTATGAAAGATAATAAACTTTTATTAGTTATTAATTCACATACTTTTATTAAAGAAGGCTTTAAAACTTTTAATGATGATAAATTACTTACTGTTTTTTCTGGAAGTAATTATATGGATAAATATTGTAATATGGGAGGAATGATTATTATTGGGAAAAAAAATGCAAATAGACCAATGAATATTATTCCAAGATTAATTAATGGAAATGAAAAAAAGAATGAATGTTATAGAAAAAATAGAAGTCCTTCTCCAATTAGAGTATAAAAAATTAAATTAAATTTTTGATGTTTATATTTTATTTTTTTTAAAAATAATAAAAAGAAAAATAATATGAATATTATATAATTTTAAATTATGTTGTTTAAAATTTTTATATTTATTTAATAAAAATCAATCAATTTTATTATAATATTTTTATTTGATTTTTAATGAATGATTATTGTAAAAAGAAAAATCATTTAATAAAGAATTATTATTTTAATATTATTAATAAATCAATAAATAAATAAAATCAATCCACAATAAAACATGAAGCAAACAAATAATTCAGACAAAGAAAATTTAATAACATTTAAACAAATAGAAGTCTTTATTCAACAAAACGAAAATGTTTGTATACCAGCAATTATTTTTGAATATTGTACATCAGAATTAATTTCATTTGACGAATTTGATTTATATAATTTCTTTGAAAAATTTGGAGAAATTGAAGAATTTCAATTAAAACATAAAACAGCTATTGTGTTATTTCAAAGTTTTTTTTCTGCAAATACATGTAGAGAATTTTTAAAAAACGAACATAATTTCAAAGAGAATAAAAATAATAAAATTAATGTTAAGTGGTTTAATTTTCATGAAGATAATAATTTATTATCTGATTCTCTTAAAGAAAAATTTTATAATATTTTTATGAAAAATTCTATTAATTTGAAAACTAATATTTTTAATCTAACAAAAAATAATAATAATGTAAGTAATGATGTAAATCAAAATTTTATTCAAATGCAATATCCTTTTAATACTCAAATTCAAAATAATTATAATATAAATATTGTTCAAAATTTATATATTCCCCAAAACTCATATTATAATAATATTCCTTTTCAGGATGTTAATAATTGTAATTATAATAATTATTATTTTAATAATAATAATATAATAAAAAAGAGAAAAGTAAACAATAATAAAAAAAAAAATAAAATGAAAAATACAAATTCTCAATTAAATGAAAATATTATTAACAATTATAATTCATATATAAATAAATTTTAAATAATTACTTTCTTTGAAAATTTATAAATAATATTTGTATATGATAAGGTTTTATGAAAGGTATAAATAATAGAATGAGGAAAATTCAGTGGAATAAAAAGAGCCTTAAAAAAGTTAGGTACTACTTTCTTTTTTTTTATTAAAAAGAGAGAAAATGTACTAAATAACTTTTTTAATTGTAAATAAATAATTAAATAATCAAAAAAGGATCTTAAATAACACTGTATCAGGAAAAATATATTAATTTTCTTATTTAAGGAAATTATTATATATAAATTTCTTGTTATTTTCCTCTACAATATAGAGTAAATAAATAATCAAAACAGTTTAAATTTAAAATTATTACATATCTTTTAAAAATTCAGTTTATAATTTTATAATTTATAATAAAACTCTTGTTTTATCTTAACTTATTAACAACAATATTCTATATTCTATTTCTAAAATTACCTCCTTTAATTTTTATTTATAAAAATCAAATCAATAAAAATTAATCATCATTATTTAAATTTTTTCAAAAAATTTCTGACTTTCATTTTTAGTTAATCCACATCTATTACAATTATTTCTAAAAGCAAAATTCAAATTGTTACATTTAACACAAATCCAATCTCCTTCTCTTTCAATAAAAGGTTTTTTTTTCTTTTTATCATCATCTTTTTTTTTTGGAGAATAACTATGATTATAATTAAAATTATTTTTAAAAAATTGATTTTTCAAATATAAATTATTAGATTGTAAATTACCAGTACTTGAATTATTAGAATTAAATAACATTTGACTAGGCGTTTTTCCACATCTATTGCATTGAACTCTCACTAAATAAATTTAAATATTAAAAAAATAAATAAAATTACTTTCATAATTAAAATTTTTACAATTTGGACAAATCCATCCTTGTTTTCCATTCATTGTAAAAGAATTATTTGGAAAATTAATACCATTTAAAAAATTATTTTCATTTAAACTATTACTTATTGGATTTTGATAAAATGAAAATAATTGATTTGAACGTATATTATTAATATATGATGAAGGAAGTGGATTTGATGGAACTCTTGGAATTGTTTTATTTGTATTATTGTTATAATTATTATTTAATAAGTTTTGAGATTCATTATTTGAATTCATTATTTGTGGTTGATTTTCTATATTTAAATAATTTGTATAATTAAAATTTTCTGGATTAAAATTATTTTTTATGTCATCTTCTGCTAAAATAAATTCTTCATCTTCATCTTCATCTGAATTTTTATTGTTTTCATCATCTGCAAATTCGATTTTTTTTTCTTCATTAAATGGATTTATATTAAAATCAAACATTTTAAAAGTTAAATCATCATTTTCATTAGTTTCTATTTTTGAATTTAATGATAAAATGTTTTGTTCTTGATTCTTTTCTTTTTGGAGATTTTCATTCTCTTTTATATTAGTTTTAATTTTTTTATTATTATCATTTGTTTCGACTTTAATTACATTTTCTTCTTTTTTTTCTGACATAATATATTAAAATTGATAATATTTAAATTGAAAATTTATTTCCAACAGAATTATAGTAAAATAAAAAAATATGAATTTATAAATATAATTATAATATATTATTAAAGTTTTACTAAGATTTTATTTAAATTTATTCATATATTTTAATAACTATATTAAAATTAAATTAAGTTATTTTATTTATTAGAAAAAAATAAAAAAATTATTGATAAATAATAATATATTTATTAAATTTCTCTCCAAAGGACTTGTATTTCATTTGAAATATTTTCCTTATTTTCATCAATATGTACATCATTATTTATTAAATATCTTAGTCTAGGTAAAACATTATTATTATAATCATTACGATATAAATTATGTCTTAAAATTGAACTATCAACAAAATCATTCATATTAATCCATTCTCCATTTTCATTTTCTTTTCTTTCATGAAGAATTTGTCTTAAAGTATTATAATCATCTTCTGCAATTTTATTATAATATTTAACCATTTGAATATATCTGATAATTTGATAAAATAATAATATAATCATTACTCCTGTTATACTAATACTAATATTATTTACTGAACTATTAATACTTAAAAAATACCAAGATAATATAAAACATATAATTGTTAGTAAAACTACAAATAATGCTAATTTAATATAATTTCTTCTCATATTTATTTTGTGATGTGAATTATTCATCAAATTGTAATTATTTGAATTATTTATAACAGTATCTCTAATTGAAGATTGTAATTGAATATTTGGATTTAAATTCATATTTTGATTATTTTGAATATTATCTTGATTAAAAGGAATATTATTATTATTTGATATTGAATAATCATTAATTCTATTATTATTATTTGGTAATTCATTATTTATATAATTATTATTTGCTTCATTATATGGAAAATTATTGTTTTGATTTTCCTCTGAAATTAGATTTGACCTTCTTAAATGATTTCCATCATTATTCTGATTAGATAAATTATTTTGGTTATTATTGTTAAAATCATTATTTATATTTGAATTATTTTGATTATCATAATTTTGATTATTAAAATATGATTGACTAACTTCTTGATTTTGCTTTACATTTTCATTATTATTATCATTATTATTCATATCATTATAATTATTTTCATTATTATTTTTAGGATTACTCTGATTTATATGATTATTTTGATTAACATTATCCATATTTTCAATATAATTTGAATTCTTATAAGGTGAATTTATATTATTAGAATTATTATAATCTTTTATATTTTCATTATTGTTGTTTAAATTATTGAATGGATTATCATTAGTATTATTATTTCTATTATAAAAATAATAATTACTAAGATTTTGATTAGAATAATTATTTCTTTTATTATTATTATTCAATATATCAAAATTTTGATTCTCATTTGTATTATGGTTATTTGTTAATTCATTATTCTCATTTTCATTATTATATATACTATTTTTAACAACTTGATTATTTAGAATATTACTCTGTTCTTTTACATTATTTTCAATGTTTAATGTGTTTTTATTTAATAATAATTGTTGTTCATTATTTATATTATTATTACTTATTCTAATTACAGATATTGTTTTGATCCCGCTCGAATGAATATTATTATTATTATCTTCATTATATATATAATCAATTATTTCTCCTTCTGAATCCACTTCAATTTCATTATCTTTATCTTTGAATATTTTTTTTACTTGATTTTTTTTCTCTATATCAGGTTTGTTTATATTATATCCATAATTATTAATTTGTGTATTTCCATTAATGTTATTTTCATCTTTAAGGTTTTTTAAATATAAATTTAGTAAATTTTCTCTTGTTTGATTTCTTTCATCGAATTGAACTTTCATTCTTTTTAAACGCATTTTTAACTCATTAATTGATAAATTGTCTAATTCATTGTTTTTTTCGTTCCAATTCATTATTTAAATATTTTAATTTTATTTTCCTTTATATAAAATTAATTAAATTTTTAAATTTTATATTGAGAAAAATAATGAAAAAATATTATTTTAATTTTTAACAAGATAAAATTAAAAAAAATTTAAAATTTAAAATATGTAAATGATTTTATGTAAAATATATATTATAATATATATGATTAAATTAATAATTATAATATTATTCATGGTATTAAAAAAATAATGTAAAAAAAATTAAAATTTAAAAAAATAAATTTAAAAAAATAAAAAATAATAAAAACGCTTTAAATAAAATAATAATAAAATAATGAAATTCCATAAATTAATATTCTCATATATAATTTTCCAATTTTTGATAATAAACATAACTTCAGCAAAACTAAAATTAAGAGCAGGAGAAAAAATAAAAGCATCAAACAATGATCCATATAATATTAATGATATAACAGAAATATATTACGCACAAGGAAAATGTACAAAAAATAATTGTGATAATTGTATAAATTCAACATTTTGCCAATGTCCATATGGTTATGCACAAGATCCAAAAAAAGAAGTTTCAAATGATGTTAAAAGTTGTAAATATAAAATGAAAAAACAATGGGTATTTTTTTTATTAGAATTACTTTTACCTTTTGGAATTGGTCATTTTTATGCAAAAAGAATAATTTATGGTATTTGTAAATTATGTACTTTTGTTTTCATTATTTTATTTGATTTTATTGTTAAAAAAAGTTTAAATTCATATAAAGCAAAATTTACTTTTAATATTTTTATGTATGTTCTTTATTTTGGTTATATTGGATGGGAAATTTCTGATATTATATTAATTGGAATTAATTATTTTAAAGATGGAAAAGGAATAAAATTTACTACTCTAAAGAAAACATCATAAATACTTTAAAGTAAAATTTTTTAAAATATTTTTCCAATTTTTTTTCCTATATTAAATTATATATTTTTTTAAATTTTTATATTATCTTAAATTATGACGTCTGAAAAAATTACTTTAAATCCAATTTTAATTAAAAAAGATATAAAAGCAAATTGTACTCAAAGCGTTTATTTAGAAACAAAGAATTTAAAATTAATATGTTCAATTAATGGTCCTCAATATATTACAAATGCAATAATTGATGATTTTAAAATGAGTGTAAATGTAAAAATAAAAATACCAGAATACTTCAAAGAAAAAGTAAATAATAATATAGAATTTATGGAAAATCAAATAAAAAGTATTTTAGATGGTCATTTATTATTATTAAAATATCAAAGAACAAAATTAGATATAATTTTAGAAATATTTGAATTTAATAATGATTTTTTACCATATGCTTTAATGGCAATTTCACTTTGTTGTAATTATGGAAATATAGAGCAAAAAGGAATATTAACTTCTTGTTCTATTTTAGTTAATAATAAAGGAGAAATTATAACTGAACCTTCATTAAATGAAGAAAAAGAAAAAGATTCAATTAAATTTATTGTAGGATATAATATTTTATTAAAGGAAAATGTATTATTTATTCAAAGAGGAAAATGTAGTGAAGATATATTAAAAAAAGTATTAGCAATATCAATAAAAATATGTGAAACATATCAAAATTTTTTAATAAAACAATTATAAAATTATTCAAACTAATTTAAAACAAATTATTTTTTTTAAATTTTATTCTTCATCTAAATCAAAATCAACATGATAAATTTCAATTTCTTTAACAATAAAATGTGACTCACCATTATTTAAAGAATATTTTTTAATATTATTATTCCCATAAGAATAAGGAAAACTACTTTTATTAAGCATTTTATTAGCATTATCAAAAATTAAAATATCCCCTTTTCCAAAACAAACTAAATAATCAGTTTTACAAACAATTGCTTCTTCAATATGATTATTTTTAATAGGATATTTCTCTAATTTATCTAATGAGAAAATAAAAGCAGATTTATCTTTTTTAAAAATAAATGCACCTTTCCATGTTTGATTTGTAAATCCTCCAAATCTATTTCCATTTGTAGTTTCTATTAAACTTAATGTTGGTACAACATTATCACATTTAATGTGAAAGTAATCTGATTTAAATTTATTTTCTGAACCTTTATATATTAATTTTAATTTTATTGCTTTTTCATTACTTAACCATTTTGATATTTTTTCTACTTCATTTTTTGATTTTATTATTGTACTATGAATTCCTAATAATTTATATATTTCATCCTCTTCTTTTGGTAATGGAGTTGCTATATTATAATATAGTTTTTGGGAATTTTGTTTTTTTATATTTTGGTCTTCTGGCTTTTGAGTATTTAAAAATGGGTATTTTTGTTCATTATTTGCTAATGTATTTCTCATAAATGGATTTATTATATTTTTATCATTTGATGTTAAATCATCATCATATGGATTTTTCATTTTGTTATAACTAATAGTATTTCTATATCCTGAAAAATTTTCTTTCATATTTTCATTATCAATAAAGTTATTCTTAATATCATTATTTTTCATTAAATTATCATTTAAATTCATATTTTTGATTAAATTATTATTTATATCAGGATTAATAGTTATATTTTCATCCTTATTAGTATATATTGGTAAATTATTACTTATATTATTATTGTTAATTAAATTATCATTCATATTAATATTTGTAACTAAATTATCATTCATATTAGTATTTGTAACTAAATTAGCATTTATATTAATATTTTTAACTAAATTAGCATTTATATTAATATTTTTAACTAAATTATCATTCATATTAACATTTTTAACTAAATTATCATTCATATTAGTATTTGTAACTAAATTATCATTCATATTAACATTTTTAACTAAATTATCAATTAAATTAAAATTACTGATAATATTATTGTTTTCTTTATTTTCATTTTGAATCATTTTAAGAATCTCTTTTGTAGATTGTTCTAATTTAAATAATTTATTATCTAATGATTCATATCTTTTTTCAACGGTATTGGTTTTATTGACAAAATTATCAACATCTTTTTCAAGTTTTTTAATAATATCTTCAAAATTATAAAGCTCAATATTCATTAATTCACTAAAAAAATCTAAATTAAAAGGGAAAATATGATTTCCTTCCATATAAAATTGAATTTGTAATTCTTTATCACTTTTCTTTCTTATTTTAATCTTATCTTTTGATATTAAATCAGATAATTCTTTAATAATTGAAAATATATCTTTATAAGTTTTAAACTTAATATATTCATTAAAAGATTCTAAAAGAAAAGTAATTTTGTAACATTCATAAAATATATTAGTTTTTTGAGATATAATTGATAAACAAAAAGAGTTTTGTTGATTTTGACTTATTCTAAAATAAATATAGTAAATTTTATTTAAATTCCTGTCTTCATATTTGAAAAAATTTTCAAATTTATTCTCATTCATTTATTTTTTTACTAATTTTAAAAATAATAAATATGAAATCAAAGAAATACTTAACTAAAAAAATTAATTCTGAAATAGAAGAACCAAAAAATCATAATACATCAGAATTAGATACAAGTTTAAAAATCTCGGACATTTCATTTAAAAAAGGCTCATATAATAATTTTAAAAATTCTTTATTTAATAAATATTCAGAAGAAACAACAATGACAAACAATATAAAAATTGAAGGAAAAATTTTTGGAAATAGTATACATAATAAACATCCTTTTAAATGTGGAAATGTTTATTGTTTATTTTATAAAGAAAATGAGCCTTTAATAACTTTAGGACCTCAATTTCATTTATCAATATTAATAATAATAATAGTAAATTTAACAAATATTTTTGCAATATTATTTATATATAAAAAAATACATTATTTTTTTATTTTACCAGGTTTAATTTTTTATTTATTTCAATCGTATTCTCATTTATATACTATGTTAACTAATCCTGGAATACCAAAAAAAAAATGGTTTTTTCATGAAAATTTAATTAAAAAAGTAACTAAAGAACCTTATTTTAATGCTCAATTTAATTTTGAAAAATTTCAAATTTGTAGAAAATGTAATTTATTAATTGATAGAAATTTAAATGTTGTACATTGTGATATTTGTAATATTTGTTGTGAAGAATATGATCATCATTGTCCATGGATTGGAAAATGTATTGGAAAAAATAATAATAAAACTTTTGGTTGGTTTTTATTAGGTACATTCTTTTTTTTTCTTTACATAATAATATTATGTTTTATTGTTTTAATAATATCCTAATATTAATTATTTATTATATTATATATAAATTACTTATTACTTTTATATTTTAAATAAATTAATTGTTTTAATAGTTTTAAATAAAATATTTTTATTTTTGTTATAAAAAATAATTTTTTTCATGACTGACATAAATAAAAAATTCAAGGATTTAAATAATAAAATAACTCAAATAACAGAAGAAACAAAGATTCATAATAGAATTGTTAATCAATATATAAATAAATTAGATGATATTGAATATAAATCACTGAAAAAAATTACATCATTAGATAATATTTTAACATCATTAAAAGATGATTATACTAAATTATCAAATCAATTTGAGAAAAATTCACAAGTTATAAAAAATAAAAAATTAAATGGCTCTGAAAATATTATTAATAGATATAATAATATTGAAAGTGATTTAAAAATTCATAAAAATGATATGGTAAATTATATAAATTCTATTTTTGGAAAATTAGAAGATTCAATAAGTAATATTAATGAAAGAAAAATTAAAGAAAGAAAAAATATTGAAACAGAAATTGAAGAATTAAAAACTCTATCTGAAGATATAATAAATAAACAAATGAAACAAATTGAAAAAAGAAAAGAAAATACTAATAAAATAATTGAAGAAGTTAAAAATGATTGTTTAAATGAATTTAAAAATGTTGATAAAGAAATAAAAGATGAAGAAAGCAAAAGAAATAAAAATTTAGATGATTTTAAAAGACATTTAAAAGAATTTGATGATAGAATAAATGAAGAATATGAAAACCAAAAAAAGAAAAAAGAAATGTTTGAAGAAAATATTTTTTCAATTATTGAAGAAACATGTAATAAACTTTCAGAGTCTTAAAAAAAGTTTTTATTTATTTATTTAATTTAATATTTTTTTTTTGGAATATGAAATTTTTAATTTATTAAATTCGAATTATTCTTCAAAATTTATTTTAATTTTATATATGACACAAAATAATAATGGGCCTTTTATTTGGGGAAATTATAATTATAATAATGTACCAGGTTTACAAGAAAAAATAACTCAAAAAATAAAAGAAGTAAAAAACACATTAACAGAAAATCTTAAAAATGTAAAAAATAGTGAAGTAGTGAATAATATTAAAGAAAAAGTTAAAAATTCAAATATATTAGAATCATTAACAGATAAAGTAAATGCATTAACAGAAAATCTAAATCAAAAAATATTTAAAAAAGATAATAAACAAAATGAAAATGAAGAAATAATAGAACAATTTCAATTAAAAATTAATATAACAGATAATATAATGAAAGTAATAGGAACAGAAGAAGTAATGTATTATAAAATAAATTTATATTCATCATTAACAACAAAAAATTGGAATATTTATCATAAATATACTGAATTTTTAGATTTATATGAAGTATTAAATAAATTTTATATTAACTGTCCTAAATTTGATTTTCCTAAAAAAATAAATAAAATAGTTCAAATATTATCAGATCATAGACAATTAATAGAAATGTTAGATAATTTTTTAAATTCAATAATAGTAAGACAAGATTTATTATCATCAAAATATGTAATTAATTTTTTAAAATTAGAAAATCATTATAATGGAATATCATTATTTCAACCAATGGAATTATATGAATTAAATGATAATATTCAATTTGAAGTTTCAAAAATGTTTTATTTTCAAAAAGCAAGATTACTTTTTATAGGAACAGGTTTATCACAAAATTCATTAGTTGATGGTTTAACTTCAAAAATTCATAGTTTATTTAAAAAAAATTCATCTTCATTTAAAGCAATAAAAGGTCAAATTTTAATATATAATATAATAAGTAGTCATAATGGTGAAATAATGTTTATTGAATTATTTCATAAAGAATTATATAGTGAAGTATCATCACTTGATTATTTTTTAGAAAAAAATTGTTTATGTATTGGAATGAATAATGGAGAAGTTCAATTATATAAAATTTATATTAATGAATCAAGTGAAATTTCAAAAGAATTTGTAGAATTTTCTGGTAATATAATTTGCCATTATACTCCAATTTTAGGTTGTTTAATTAATTTTCAATTAGGTTATATTTATACTTTTGCTAAAAATGATGCATCTATTAAAATTAGTGAAGTTAATTATCAAACAAATATGAAAGAGTCTTTAATTATTAAGAATAAATTATTAGATATTGATACAAGTATTTCTGATCAAAGAATTTTAATTTGTGATATTAAAGGGAATGTTCATATTATTGATATTACTCAAGATTATTTAGAACCAAAAGTTATTCAAGTTATTTATAATATGATTGAACCAAAAAAATTAACTTTGTTTAAAATTCAATATATTAAAGAATCAAATTTTCTTTTTGTTGGTGAAAATGATGGTCAATTATCTATTTATTATATTGATGATTTTACTATTAAAAAAGTAAAGAATATTAATTTATTTTCTATTATTGAAATTAGAGATGTTGTTGTTAATGAAAAAAATGAATTATATATTGGATTAAGTAATGGAAGTATTGCTATTTATAAACATAGTTTTAATAATCCTGATTTTATTTTAGATGCTCATTTAAAAGGAGTTTGTTGTTTATTTTGGAATATTGAAAAAAAATCTCTTTTATCTGGAGGTGAGGATAAATATATTAAAATGAATCAAATTCCTATTAAATTTCCATGTGATTTAATTAGACAAAATGAAAGTGAAAATGATAGAAATATATTTAATGATTTATTTAATAATTTTGACTCTTTAGGTATTTATCAAAATTATAATAAAAATTCATATAATCCTTATAATTTTGATGTATTTGCACAAAGAATTTATTCAGAAGATTTAGATGGTTGGTCAAGTGAAATAAATTAATAAATATTAATATTATAATTATTATAATAGTATATTAATTATTAAAAAATATATTTTATTCTAATTATGATATTTTATTTGAAATAAATTGTTCAGATATCAAAGAAAGAAACATATTAACACTTCCAAAAATAATTAAAATAAATCTATTTT
>JAEEGK010018915.1_pt1 | contig 14839 bp, 7 predicted proteins | sample 8958771 | NCBI WGS metagenome assembly JAEEGK01 (sample SAMN16246547, study PRJNA631951) | gut metagenome | biome: gut microbiome; feature: rumen; material: SC-attached | host: Bos | place: Iran: Karaj | collected 2018-10 | reverse complement strand
AAGTAATTGGGTTCGTGATCTCAGCATACATGAACGAGGCGTAGTTGATGTCCTGAAGAGTTGCCGGAAGAATGATCGTGCCAATCTTGGATTTATAGAAGGCGTCGCCGCCGAGGTTCAAAGCCGTGAACTTTGCTTGACCCATGTCGACTTTCTCGAAGCTGAGACCCGCGAAGGTACCGAGCTTGCCGCCAATCGTCGTCGTAGCGTGTGGGCCGAAGGTGAGCGTGCCATAAGTCTCTCCGGCTTCTATCTGGCCTTCGTTCATATTAGTGGCGCTTGGCTTGCTGGTTTGGTTGAAGATGGTATAGATAGTGTCAAAAGTCGGTTCTTCTATGATAGAGTAGCCGTAACCAGGCGTTCTTTCATCGACAATTTTGTAAGGTGAGAACATTCCTTTTGTAAAGTCGACCATCGACTGAGGATATCCGGTATAAGTATCTGGGCGCGCCTCTGGAACTACTGCGATTTCTGAGAGATTTGCATCAATCGTAATGTTGCGCAGTGTCGGGACGTTGTCGAAAGTGCCGCGCAAGAGCCATTCGACTCCACTTGGGATTAAGACGTCGCGAACGTGCGTCTTCTGGAATGCTACCGAGCCGATGCGCTTAAGGTTTGGTGCGTTAAGGTCGGCCGTGAGGTTGTAATCGCCCCAGAATGCGCGGTGGCCAATGTATTCAAGCGACGTCGGGAGTTTCTTGATAATAATAGGCGTATAACCGGTCCTAGATACGAACTCGCCGCAATCAAAGGCTGCATCGCCGATCACTTTGATTGTGTTTGGCAAAACTAGTTCTTCTTCGATAAGCGCTTGGCTGAAGGCCATTGCGCCGATTACTTCGGTTCCGCTAGGAAGTGTTAGTTTCCCTATTTGAGAGTGATTAAACATAATTGGTGAGATAACCTTCCAGCCTGTCGCGCCAAGATCAACTTCGGCGGCCGCAATACCATTCAAGAAAGTGTCGCTACGCGAAGTCGTCATACCGCCTGGCTGGTCGCCAGAAGCAAAGAAGCCGTCGCCATGCGAACTGTTAGTGACAGGCATAGATGGTTCGTGCACTACTTTGTCCGTAAAGGTTATCTTGCCGAAAACCTGGTGGTGTCCGAAATTGAAACTGCCGTTGCAGTCCCAGTTTAGCCCCCACGCCTCGGCTCTTTCGCAAGGGAGACTGTGGCCTGTGCTATCGCCAAATGATGCTCGCATCTCACCAGAATAGGTATTCGCAGTTATTGTTCTGTACTCGCCCCGGTAATCCGGTCCGGTGAATAAGAAATCGTCATTAGAGAATCTCGTACCCACATAAAGTTTTTCCGGATTGAATAAATCTAAATCAAAAGTGATATCGTTGAGGTTGTAGGCTCCGTAAAACACCATGTATCCGAGATATTCTAGTTTATCGTAAAGGTGGACGTTGCGTACCATCGTGCCGGCAAAGGCGTTGTCGCCTAGAAATACAAGATTAGGGAAATCTACATCAATTTCAAGTGAAACAGCGTTTTTGAAAGCTGCCTGGCCGATATATTCGATGTCGCGAGGAATGCTAATATCCATCCCTGCAGAATACATTGCGCCAAACGCCATGGCGCCGATGCCTTTTACGGAATCCGGAATAGATATCTTCGAAATCTTACGCATGCTGCTCCATCTAGAACCGCCAATACAATCCGGGTCGTTTCTTTCACATTTGTTAATCGTATCGTTGATTACTTCCCACTCGGCGCTGCCGGTGCCGCTATATGCCTTTTGTGCCGCAAAAGCGGAGGCGCCGATATATTCGATTCCATCTCCGATTGTGAGTTTATTCAGTCCATAGAATTCAGAGAAATAGTTTGGCGCGATAATATTCTTTTTCTCGTCCGGCTTCGCGTAGAGTTTCTCTGGTTCCGAGAGGGCTTTGCAATAATAAATAGACTCAATATTATTCCGATCGGCACTATTAGCAAGCTTGTAGAACCAGTAATTCGCGTTGTCGCTCCAGTGTCCCATGCGGCAGTCAACATCATGCTCTTCGTCGCGATAATTGTAAACGTAATCCTCCATCGAAAGATGCGTGGCTTTAACCTGCTCGTTGGCAGAATATGGCGCAAGGACTGTCAACTCTTCTATGGTCATAGATGGCTGATTCGTCCCGTGCCACGTGTTGTCAAGGATGACGAACATTGCGCGGAGCGTGCCGCTAGTCATCGTATCGTAGGCGACCGTGAGTTTCTTCATGTTGTAGTTGTCCCTAAACAACTCGACATCAAGATAGTTGATCGACTTTGGCAAAGTTAGTTCGCGAATATCATTGCCCATAAAGGCGCGGTAGCCGATGCGCTCGACGCCATCGAGATTGATCTGAGTAAGCTGGGCATCCTGGAATGCGCGCGCTTTAATTTCCTTTATGCCGGTATTCGAGAAATCAAATGAAGTGAGATTCGTGCCGGCAAAGGTGTCTTCATTAATTACAGTCACGCCATCACCGAGATTAACGTTCTCGATACTCTGACAGTCCCTGAACAGCTCCGTACCGTAATTATTTGTATTGATATTGATATTTTTTACGTTCGTGCCTGCGAAGATGCCGCCGCCAAGCATCGAATTGCCTTCGATAGTGACGGTTGTATTTTCTTCATTGAAGGTAGAATTTCTAAACGTGTACCAACCCAAGTAATTGAACTTGCTAGCAGAGAAGTTGGTTAGTTTAAGTTTGTAGCCACGAAAGGCGTCACCGATAAATTCAGTCCATTCCTTGAAGGTGCCATTTTGGTAATAACAGGTGTTTGGGGCCATATTTCCGTTGTATTGCTGACACTCAAAATCAGTGATCTTTGGAACATAGCTAACCTGCTCTTCGTAGGACATATCGCCCCATCCCTGAATCGACGAAACGTCGAACGGTTGCGTATCCCAGGTCTGGCAATAGTAGTAATCCCAGGTCGAGTTATATTGGATGTTTGTACAAACTGTCGCTTCGGCATGTTTCACGAAAGAATCGGTCGTCACCATATTGTTGCCGAAGATCAGTTCGGTCTCAACATCCGGGTCAATAATTGGTTTGACGCCAAGAATTTGGATTTTAGAAGTGTCGGTCATGTCGAGGACGGTCGTAGGAGTGGAGGTCACGATGCGTGGACGGCTAGAGCCAAAGAGGTTGTCTTGGCTAGTAACGTCAGCGTCGGTCAAGAAATATGTATCGAGGTCGCTGTTTGCGCCATTGATGTGGCTGATGAGATAGGAGAGAGATGGTACGGTAACCGTAGTTAGATTGGCTGGTTTGTCGTAGAAACTAATGAAGAGTTTCTGTGGCTCATTCGAACCAAGTTCGCCAGTTGAAAGGGTATATTCCCAACGGACGCCATCTTCGCCGGTAACCAAATCGCTGGTAGTGGCAGCAAAAGCCTTGCCGCTAATTAAAGTTGATACAAATGCTGACGCCACCAAGGCGCCAAAAAGCAATAAAGACCCTTTTATTGCGTTTTTGTTTCTACACATTGACCTCTCCTGTTTCGTGTGTATTTTTGACCTCTTTGCAATCATTAAAGCATAAGCAATTTCGCTTTGCAAGTATTTTGTAATAAAAAATGCCCACATTTTTTAAATGCGGGCACTTTTTATCTATTGCGTTAGTTTCTAACTATTGCTTTTTCTGCTGGTAGATTTCTTTACCGTCGAAAGTATAGTAGACATTCTTGTCGTCGCCAGAAATCACGAAGTAGCCGTTCGTATTGACCGAAGCGCGACCTTCATAAGAACCGAGCACTCTGCGGCCCTCGGCGTCGATAAGGTCGAACTGGTTGTTTTCTTTGCGACCGAGAATCATTTTTTCGTCCTTGTAATAGTCGAACGATTTATACTCGCCGGAGACAATCGCCTTGCCATCCTTATCGAGCAATTCGCCCTTTTTATCCGTGTAGTCAAAGGCGGAGTAGTAAGCGCCGTGGCGAGCGACCGAGCTATATTTGCTCGAAATCTGATCGCCATTTTTGTTGACGATATAGTAGCGCTCGTTGCTGTTCGACTGCGAAGGGTCGTTCACGATAATGTTGCCGTTCTTGTCGACACCGGACAATTCGCCATAAGTCACATCTTTGAGTTCGTAGACCTGGTTGCCATCGAGGTCGTAGATGGCGATACGTTTGTTTTTGGTGTCGCGAACAAAGTAGGAATTATTCGAGACGGTTGGTGCATAGTTACCATCGATCTTGGTTTTTTCTTTACCGTCAACGTAGACCGTAATCTTACTATCTTTAGAATCGAATGAAGCGTAATGGTTTTCGTCGAAAGCGACGTAGTTGTTGCTGCCGTAGCTCACATCGATGTCGCTCACCTCGCCGTTGCGGATAAGGAAGAGATTTTTGTCGGTGCGGCAAGTGAGATATTTGCGGTCGGAATCGTTGCGGCTCTCGTCGACGAGCGAAACGCTCTTGCATTTGTCGCCGTATTCGACGAATTTGTCGTTGTGGTAGGTCGCCCAAGCGCCGTCGCTATATTTACCGCTCTCACTAAAGATGAAAGTCTTCAAATCGCGCGAAGCGGAATTGAGCGTGTAGCTAGTTTCAGATTCGATATTTTTGGCGACTTTGAGGGTTTTGTTATTAAGCAAAACCGTGTGGCCGTCATAGCGCATCGAGCCGGCCAATTTCTTGTCGTAGCTAGTAAACTTTGGCGATGCTTCAGATTCAAAGCTCAAGATTTCGTCACCAAAAGCATTGAAGAGCTTATATTCTTTGTCACCAGTCTTGATTGCGACATATGGCATGTCATAGCTATCGACGTACTCTTCGTAACCGCTGAACACCTCGTCACCGTTGGCGTTGACGAGGGCGCGTTTATCGTCGACGCGGACTTCGTAGAGACCGCCGCGAGTGTCGATATCGTCAAAAGTACCGAAATCGATCGACATGTTACCGTCGTGATCGACTACGCCGTATTTGTTCTCGGCGTTGCGGACGAGCGCATGGTCGTTCACAAAATTGCCAACCGAAGAGAAGACGAAATCGGTCTTGCGGCTGCCGTCTTTCTTGAATAGCGCATAAAGCGAGCTCGACGAGCTGGTTTCGCGGATGAAGAATGCATCCGTATCGTAGACAGTTTTTTCGGTATCTTTGCCGGCATTGATTAAGCAAATAACCAACACAACAATACCGACAAGCACGACCGCAGCGGCAGCGATAATTGCTGGGAGCGGAAGCTTAAATTTACGTTTTGTTTTAGCCTTTTCCGGCGCCGCTTTTACCTCTGCGACCGGAGCGGCAGACTGAGTCTGTTCCATAAATAATCCTACTTAATTATTGTTCTTATTTTACCATGAAAGTCGGGTGCGTTTTTATACTTTACTTGGGGCTCGATATCTGATATAATTAGTCGTAATTATGAAAAAATCAATTCAACCTAAAGATTACGACTTTGTGGTGTTTGCCGATGAGCAGGCAAAGTTTTCTTTTCTAACTCGCTCCACCGCGAAGTCCGAAGAAACCATCAAATGGACTGATGGCAAGGAATATCCACTCGTAAAGGTTCAGATTTCTAGCGCATCTCATCCATTCTTCACGGGCGAAGAAAAGATCATCGATACCGAAGGTCGCGTCGACCGCTTCAAGGCTCGCGCCAAGAAGGCTGAAGCTCTCAAGGCTTCCCGCGGCAACAAAGTCGCCAAGGCTCAAAAAGAAGCTGCTAAAAAAGCTGCCAAGGCTGACAAGTAATTTCGGAGGTTATAGATTATATGGCACGCAAAACTAAGGGTAAAGCTGTTCCAACTGCAAAGTTGAACCGCAACAACAACCACAAACACAGCGAAAAGCGCAAACACTTGAACTTGCGCAACGGTCGCTAAAGAGCTTCGCTCTCAAACTTTCTTTAAAAAGAAAGTCTGGAAAAGAAACTAATATACAAAAAGAAATCCACGCACATGTCGCGGATTTCTTTTTGTTTATTAGATTAAACTTGACGGGTTAATAATATTATCAACTTTGCGCTCTTCGATAATCTTGCGCACATTGGCATTGGTCGGTGAAATACCCTGCTTTTTCAGAGTTTTTGCAATTTCGCGGCCGAGGCCAGATTCCTCTTCGGAATAAACGCAGCCGCAGTATTTCTGCATGTAGAGTCCAGCAGCGCGTGCTTCATCCTGCCCTTCGCGCCAGCCCTCGCGGAAGTCGCGATACAAGAATTCGATACCGTATTCTTTCGCCATCGCCTGCATGATTTGCGCGATCTTGTCGTGTTTCTGATAAATGCTATAAAGCAAGGTTGTCGTAATCGTGTCGTAGCCATTGGCCTTGGCATATTCGAAGGCCTTGCGGAAGCGCTTCGGATAGCAATAATCTTCACAGCGCGTATCTAGCCTCTTTGGATCGACTTGACAAATAAACTCATCGAGGCCGTAGGCGTCCTCGACAACTAACTCAACTTGTTTTGTCGCAGCGTAGTTTTTTAGGCAATCGCGGCGCGCTTTATATTCGGAATAAGGATGAATGTTCGGATTGTACCAAAAAAGAGTCGGCTCAATGCCTTCTTTTCGCAAACTTTTTATACAATAAACGCTGCAAGGGGCGCAACAGGTATGTAATAAAACTTTTTTGCCCATATTTATATTTTATCATGCGCTAATCTGTAAAATCGCGAAAAATTGTGCTTGCAAAACAAAATTGCTTATGCTTTAATGATTGCAAAGAGGTCAAAAATACACACAAACAGGAGAGGGAAAATGTGTAGAAACAAACACGCAATAAATGGGTCTTTATTGCTTTTTGGCGCCTTTGGGGTGGCCACACTATTATCAACCTTAATTGGCGGTAAAGTTTTTGCCGCGCAAAGCACATCGAACGGTGTTTATACCGATTCGACGACGGGCGTACGCTGGGAATACGAATTGGTTACCGACACGGACAACCAAGTCGATCCACAGGTACTTACGATCCGCTATTACGACAAACCGGTCGATGCAACGACCGTTAAGGTCCCTTCTCTCACCGACCTTATCGCCGGTGTTCCCGGGGCAACCAATGACCTCAATACTTACTTTTTGAAAGACGCCGATACCGCGGCCCAAGATACGGCTTACGGCGCTTCCTACCCTCGCGTTACAACCTCCACTCCTACGACCGTGCTTGATATGAGTGCCACGAATAAGATCCAGATTATGGGCGTCAAACCGATTATTGACCCAGATGTTGAGACTGAACTTATCTTCGGCGAAGAAATGGTGATTGGCGATACGTATACTAAGAGTATCACCGCCACCCGCTGCAATGGTTGGGTCTACAATGAATGGAACCCGACTTGGTGGGGATACGACTGTATCGAGGAAGACATCGTTATCGATCCAGCAACAATCCCGGGCTGGAGCGAAAAGACGCTCGCCGAAAAAATTAGCTACATTCCTACACCTGCAGACTTTGGTTGTATAGCAAAAGGCTATTTTAGCTCACCTGAAAGACCGGTTGAGGGGCAATGTTATTACAGGAGATTCAATCAGTCAACGACTTTCGTCGGCGGCGCCTTTGCTGGCTATAAGCTCAAATTGACGAATTTTAAGGCGAGCAATTTTAACTATGTCGGATGGAAAGCATTCAAAAACTCCACTTTTTCTGAAGAGAACACTACTATAACAATTGACGGCAATACTCTCGGCGGCGGCAAGATTTTCCAGAACACCAACATCAAGAATATTACTATTAATACCGAGTCCATCGGCGTTGCTCTTTTCAAAGACTGCCAGCAGATCGAGCACATTAATTTTGGCGAAAACGTGTCGTTCATCCAGAACGATACCTTTGCCGGTACGAATCTAACATCATTCGATTTCTCCGGTACGAATATTAAGCGCATTGGTGCGCGCGCATTTGAGGGGGCGCAGTTAACTACGGTTGACTTCACTGGTATAGAGCGCATCGATTACGGAGCTTTTAGGGATAATGATATTCGTGAGCTTTACTTGCCAAAATCTATTAATTATCTCCAGTCCAGCATTTTTACGAATAATACGAGCCTCAAAAAAGTTACCATCGCATACGATACGCTATCTAGTGGTACGACCCTCCCGTTCTGGGTTGTGTACGGGGGCCCAGAGCTATGTAGCGGTAGCAACTGTAATTTTCCACTAGAGGAAGTAAATATTATTGCGCCTTATGCTGCTGACGAGCCGGTGAGCGCAACGCATGTCACGTATGACGATTATCGCTGGGGCTTCAACACGTGGACCCAGGAACATACTGGCGGCTCGCAGCCGAACAACTGGGGTGCCAACTCGTACGGATACGCTAATGGCCAGTCATATAAATTTGAAGACGATTTTGCTGACTACGACAATTATAAAAACATTCTCGCGCCACTATACTTCGCGACCTTTAGTAACCTCAAGAAGATTACGATTGGCGAAGGCTACGAATATATTGGTAGCTCGGCCTTCTGGTACGACACCTTCTTGGGCATCGAGTGGCCGGCTACTCAGGCACTAGATGGTACCTTCAATGGTCAGATGAAAAACGGCCGCTATCTCGAAAAGATTCAACTCCCAGAAACCTTGAAGGGCGTCGGCAACCTCGCCTTCCAGGGTAGCTACGCAGTGAATATGCAGGTAAATCTTCCTCGCGGCCTCGAGTTTATTGGTATTTCCGCCTTTCAGGCGCTCTATCACATGGGCGGCGACTTTGATTTGCCAAATCTCAAATATCTCGGCGACCACGCTTTCAATGGAACTTCGCTTCGAGACATCACAATTCACGATACGCTCGAATACTGGGGCGCTAAAGCCTTCATTAACGATCCATTTGTCAGAAATATTACGATCGACTGCGATATCTTTAGTCCGGACAAATACGTCCCGTGGGCAACTGAAGATTACTCGCTAACCAGCGATTCCGGCGTCATTCCAAGCAACGAGTTTTTTAGATTACAATTTGGCTATTATACGGGCGAAGGCATTACTTCTTCTAACTGGGGTTCAGGGGCGAGTGTTGCCGATGCCGAACGCTGGGGTATTGATGAGCGCTCGTACTTAGGCCAAAGAGCGTGGTCTCACTTTGGCAAGATTACGTTCACTAACAAAGTGGTCCATATGATGGCGATGATGGATCACGATTCCGACAATACTTCATCAACGGATTCGTTCTTCGGGCAAACTTCGGCAGACGAAATCGATATGAGCGGGATGCCATGGAAAATTCTCCCGCGCAAGTTCTTTAACCGCATCCATGTCGGCAAAATCTCTCTACCGCAAAACCTAGAAATTATCGCCCACCACGCATTTGTAAATACGCAGATTGACGAAGAGTTAGTAATCCCAGACTCCGTAAAGATTATTGGCGCTCATGCATTTGAGCAGCAAGAGTTAATCGCGCGAGTAAAAAATTGCCACTACGATTCCTCTATTGGCAACAGCGTATGTGAGCCTAACCCACTCCCGACCATTAAGATTACGAAGCTCCCGGCTTCGCTCGAATACGTAGGCCACGAGGCGTTCTGGGGTGACTATAATATGACGGCCGACCTCAACGCGCCAAATCTCAAATATATTGGCTCGCATGCCTTTATGAATTCCGGCATTCGCGACGTGCTTCTTCCAAACGGGTTAACTACACTCCGCGAAGGTGCATTCGCCGCAAACGCAAACCTGCGCAATATCACGATAGACGTAAACCTCAGCGATATCTATACGACCGTGCCTGAGCGTTTTGGTCCAGATAGTTATACATTCCCATCATACTTTGTTGATTGGGCGGGCAACGCCGAAGAGGCAAGAATCGAAATTGATTCTGTAGCCCTCAAGAGTCGCTGCGAGTACTTTGACGCGCAAATAGCGGCTGGCGACTATAGCATATTGGACTGGTTCGATGATTTTTACTGCCTAGATAGAAAACCGCTCGAAACATTCTATACGATCTTCAATAAACAAGTTGCGGAACCTGCGTATTATTCATACTACACTCCATTCAAGGTCAAAGAAGGCCAGGTTGATAGCGGCGATACTTACGGTACGCTTACTTTCGGCCCACACGCTACGGTGGATTTGAACAACACCTCGGATGGCGTCTTTGCCGGGCTCAACTTCGATACGGTCGACCTCAGCCAGGCTGGCTGGAAGAGCCTCTCGACCCACATCAACGCCTTCTATAAATCCAAGATTGGCACCATCATCCTTCCGAATACGATTGAAACCATCAACGCCAACGCTTTCCAGCGCGCCGAAGTCACTAACCCGATTACCTTCCCGGCATCGCTTCGCAAGGTAGACGCTAGCGCATTCCAGTGGGCAAAGATTGGCGGCCTCGACATCAAGGAAGGCCTCGAAGAAATTAAAAACGCTGGCTTCCTCTGGGCCGAAATTGGCGGCGAATTCGCCTTGCCAAGCACGCTCAAGACGCTTGAACATGCAGCCTTCATGGAGGCTAAAGGTTTCATCACGAATATGCTTCCAGAAGGCGTCGAGTTTGTCGGTGATGCCGCCTTCTACCAGACCGACATGGCCGATGAACTCACGATCCCATCTACTGTTACCACGATCGAATGGTCGCCATTTAACGCGAATAATGTTGATGTCCATTACAACAAGGTCACCATTAAGCCGGACATCGCTGCAGCTTCGACCTCCAAACAGCTCGTCCACCAGTTACTCTGGCATGTCGATCTCGATGAACTCGTCGTCGAATCCAATATGCTCGTTGGTCTCGAACGCTACGCAGACACTAACGGCTACCAAGAATTCTATAACATGCCAATGGACAAGGTGACGATTACGAGCCTTCCAACTATTACCTACGGCGCCTTCGATAAGTGCTCTAACCTCGTCGAAGTAGATATGAGCCAGAACGCCAACCTCCGCGACATCAAGACCGAAGCCTTCCTCGACGCCGAGAAACTTCACATCATCAAGTTCTCGCCAGCACTCAAGAATGAAACGGTCAACGTTGGCCAGCGCGCCTTCGTGAATACTGCTTTCGAAACTATGGGTGATTCGACGAAGGAATTCGACCTCACGGCCGCTAAGTTCAATGCAACTCCTCAGGGTCTCGCTTTCGCTTGGATGCCAAAGCTTCGTACCTTGGATATTCCGCGCAACTTCAGCAACAATACGATTCCGGTTGCAACCTTCTATAACGACACAAATCTCGAAGAAGTTACCGTCGACTACAAGATTACTCTCATTGATAACGGCGCCTTCGTGAACGATACGAAGATCAAGAAGGTCTTTATCTGGGGTAATACCGTCGTGAAGAATGATGGCCTCGAAGGCTACACGGCGCCAGAATGGTTTGGCCAGGGCGGCGACGACGATGACGATACGGATGCTGACCCAGTCGATCCAGTCGACCCAGCCACCCTCACGATTCCGGGCCAGGCAGATATCTATGCCTACTCCGTCTCGCCAACCGAAGCCTACGCTGGCTTTACTCGTAATAAACCAGAGGTTACCGGCACCTTCTATCCACTCGACGAGGTTCTTTATCTCACCTCGAATAAGCCAACCGTCCTCCTCAGCGATGACGAGTCAGATTTCGATAAATCCGACCTCATCGTCTACGGTCTCCGCCGTGATGGTCTCGTCCTCGAATCTGACGAATGGGCACAATATGATGGCGTAGTCTATCCACGCTCTGCACGCCCACTCACCTTCGAGAAGATGGCCGCCACTGTGGCTGCTGACCCAGCCTTCGGTACCGTCTACGATACACCAGTACCGCTCAATGAACTAAGCATCGGCAATGAAAACTTCGCCGCCATCGACTTCGCCATTGTTCCAGCTCAGGATGATCCAGCGGTACGCATTGTGAACATTGTCTACACGGATGGCTACACTGGTGGTGAACCAGACACAGACATCGATCCGCGTCAGGTCACGCCGGACCCAACCCCAGTCATTCCTGATGAGCCGGATGATCCGGTTGAACCAGATAACCCAGTCAACCCAGACGAGCCAGAACCGCAGCCAGAACCAGAAGAACCGAAGCAGCCTGAAACACCGAAGACTTACGATGGTCTCGGCAACTACATCGCAATCTTCAGTGGTTCCTTCGCCGCCGGTCTTGGCCTCATCGGCTGGAAGCTCCTCTCGAGCCGCAAACGTAGATAATCTACAAACAAAAAGGTCCAGCTTATGCTGGATCTTTTTGCTGCTGAACTATTTATATAGTTTCTTTGTAATCTCTTCGAGCTTCTGAACGCCGTTCTCTAGGTGATAATAATGGATTGCGTAACAGACCGTCGTAATAAGCAGTAATACCGCCACGGCGCCGACGCACATATTTAAAGGCGAGCCCCATGCGGAGTTGCCGCAAGCCGCCAAAATGCAGTATAACCCGAAGAATAGAATCATAAACAGCGCGAAAAACAGCGTCACAATTAAATGAACCAGTCGCTCGTGTTGGAATTGTGCCAAAATGGCACGGTGCTGCGCGGCGAGTTCTGGTGTCGGCTTCGCGGACGCTTCTTCAATATATTTCGTATAGGCGCGGAGTTTCTTGTACATACTTTTATATTAGCATAAGCGCCAATAGATAGGCGCGCCAAAGCCGAACAGATATGCTATACTAATAGCAGTATGTTAGACATTAATTACATCCGTGCGAATCGTCAGAAAGTCGAGGATGCAATCCGCAACAAAGCCTACGAGATTGATCTCGACGAGATTTTGAAGCTCGACGATGCTCGTAAGGACTTATCCAGAGAAATTGATGCTCTCCGCCAGGAGCGCAATCAAATTAGCGCCCAGATGAAGGGCGGCAAACCAGACCCGAAACTTATCGAGCAGGGCAAAGAGCTCAAAGCGAAGCTTGCCGAAAAAGAGCCGAAGCTCGCCGAAATCGAGGCAGACTTTATCGCTAAACTCAAGCAGGTGCCAAACGTCTATGAAGACGACGTGCCGATTGGCCTCAGCGAAGACGACAATCAGGTCGCCGAAGTTTGTGGTGAAATCCCAGAGATTAAAGATCCGAAGAACCATTACGAAATCGGCCAGGCCCGCGGTTGGATTGATAAGGAACGCGCCAGCAAGGTTGCCGGTGCTCGTTTTGCCTACATCAAGGGCGATATGGTTAAGCTTCAGATGGCAATCGTCAACTTTGTTATGAATAGCCTCTCGAGCGAGACGGTTATCAAAGAGATTGTCGAGAAAGCGGGTCTCAAGGGTAAAGTTTCCGAAAAGCCATTTACGATTGTTTTGCCTCCGCTCATGCTCCGTACTGAGATGTATGATGCGATGGATCGCCTCGAGCCACGCGAAGATCGTTACAAGATTGAGGGCGAAGAACTCTGGCTTCAGGGCAGCGCCGAGCACGTTCTCGGCTCCATGCATGCCGGTGAGGTTTTCGAAGAAAAAGAAATGCCAGTTCGTTACCTCGGCTACGCAACCAGCTTCCGCCAGGAAGCCGGCACTTACGGCAAGGATATGGAAGGCATCATCCGCATGCATCAGTTTGATAAGCTCGAAATGGAAAGCTTCTCCACGAAAGAGACAAGTCGCGCCGAGCACGAACTATTCGTCGCAATTCAGCGTTGGCTCATTGAGCAACTCGAGCTTCCTTACCGCGTGATCCGCAAATGTACTTTCGATATCGGCAAACCTGATGCTCGTGGCATCGATATGGAAGTTTGGCTTCCAGGCCAGGGCAAATATCGCGAGACGCACACTGCCGATTACATGACCGATTATCAGTCTCGCCGTCTCCAGACTCGCGTTCGCCGCGACAATGGTGACCTTGAACTCGTTCATACTAACGACGCAACCGCTTTTGCGCTTGGTCGTATTATGATTGCAATCATTGAAAATTATCAGAACCCTGACATGACGGTGCGCGTGCCAAAGGTTCTTCAAAAATATCTAGATGGAAAGGAGACTATCTAAATGATTGAAAATATTGATATTAGCGGCTCAAATTATAAAGTTGAAGAAAGTTTCCGCAAATATATTATTAAGCGTATTGGCAAGCTCGATCGCCATCTTCCACGCAACAACCGCAAGGACGTCGTCGTGAAGGTCGTCGTGACCGAGGTTGACCGCGCTCACGGCAACAAATACGAAATTTCCGTCTCGATGGATATCCCAGGCGGCAAGGTGCTCGCGGCTAAGGACCAGGCTTCAAACGTTTACGCTGGCATCGATATTCTCGAAGCCAAGCTCGACGGCCAGATTCGTCGTTTCAAGACTGAAAAAACTAACTACGACAAGAAAGGATTCCTCAAGCGCCTTCTTAAGAAATAGGCTGTGGTATACTAGAACGATATGAAAGAGAGGAAGTCAGTACAGAAACGGGTGGAGAAACCTGCCAAGAAAAAGGCGGTGAAGGAAAAGAAACCAACCGACAAATTGGCCGATAAGACCGCAACGACCAAAATTTTGCAACATATTTTTGGTGATGCCCAGAAAAAGACTTTGCACCGCTTGAAAAAGCGCGTCGAAGAAATCAACAAGCTCAGCAACAAGTACGCCAAGATGGATAAGAAGGAACTTGCTGCTCAGACCGAGAAATTGAAGGCTCGCTTTGACAAACTCAACAAGCAAGCTCAGGCTGAAAAGGCCAAAGAGAGCGTCAAGGCTGCCAAAGACGGCAAAAAAGCCGACAAAAAACCAAAGAAAATCGACAAAAAGGCACGCATCGCTGCCGACAATAAGGTGCTCGATCAGATTTTGCCAGAGGCATTCGCGCTCGTGCGTGAGGCGAGCGACCGCGTTTTGAAGCTTCGTCCATTTGATGTCCAGCTTATTGGTGGTATCGTCCTTCACGAAGGCAACGTCGCTGAGATGAAGACTGGTGAAGGTAAAACTCTCGTCGCAACTCTTCCAGCTTATCTTAATGCTTTGACTGGTCGCGGTGTTCACATTGTCACCGTTAACGACTACCTTGCTCAGCGTGACGCGGG
>JAEEGK010018914.1_pt1 | contig 14839 bp, 9 predicted proteins | sample 8958771 | NCBI WGS metagenome assembly JAEEGK01 (sample SAMN16246547, study PRJNA631951) | gut metagenome | biome: gut microbiome; feature: rumen; material: SC-attached | host: Bos | place: Iran: Karaj | collected 2018-10 | reverse complement strand
TGCAGTTTGCCGTTCACGCGGTTCATAGCCACGTCGATGAGGACAGCGCCCTCCTTGAAATCGTAGGGCTGAAGGAGGTTCGGACATCCGGCTGCGGTGATGATAATGTCGCCGATGCGGGCGATTTCGGCCAGGTTTTTCGTACGGGAGTGGCACAGGGTGACCGTGGCATCGCTGTGGATCAGCAGTTGTGCGGTGGGTTCGCCCACCAATTGGCTGCGCCCGATCATCACCACGTGTTCGCCAGCGACCTCTATATTGTTGGTTTCCAGTAGGGTAATGATGCCTTTCGGGGTGCATGGCATCACATAGGGTTCGCCCAAGTGGAGCAATCCGACATTCATCAGATGCAGTCCGTCGGCATCCTTGCGGTAGTCGATGAAATCGAGCACGCGGGCGGAGTTGTAGTGGTCGGGCAGTGGCAGTTGGATGAGAATGGCATCGACATCGTCGTTGCGGTTGCATTCGTCGATCATCACCATCAGCTCACTCTCGGAGGTGCTGTCGGGCAACAGATGCAGCTCGCAGTCCATGCCCAACGACCGGCAGGTCTTGTCCTTGCTGTGCACGTAGGAGAGGCTGTCGGGACGGTCGCCCACGAGGAAGATGTCGAGCCGCGGAGGCCGTTGCCCCTTGGCTTTGATTTCCGCCACCTCTTTGGCGATTTTGTCTTTCACCTGCTGTGCGCACAATTTTCCGTCAATGATTCTCATATTCGTGATTTTGATTGGTTACATTCGATTGCTGTCCAATAGGTGTTAAAACAGCTTTGGATTAACAGTGACATTGATGAACCATTTTTTCTATGGTGTGAATCATTTGGCGCGCTGGTTCAATCTTGCCTTGAAGTTCTTCTGTGCTCACATCGTATGCGCAATTATAGTCGCTATTCTCGCGCATGGTCTGGAGTTGTCCATACAAGTGACCGAATTCAGTCGGAAGGATTCCTGATTTGATATAATGTAGCCCAAACAAAGCATGGGATCCCTGATGGGTGTTCACTTGATGACGATCATGAACCAACAAGGCGCATACGGCATGAAAAACAGCATAATAAAGTCTGTTGGCAGCGCCATTCCATAGTTTCGCCTGTATTAAAGCCTCCACTTCGGCAAAAGTGTTTTTTGCTTTTTCGATTTCGAGGGCTACGATAGTGTTCCGTTCTTCTTCACTCAAACTCATAAAAGTACTATTTTGTCTCGTTCAACATTTTTGTGATATGGTAGGAATGTCCATCCGTTCCATTGTTTTTTGGCATAGATGTGCGGACTGATTGTCTCACCAATCTCCCAGCCCAGTTCGCGGAAAGGATAGGTGAAATCATAGTCATCAGCGACAATTTTGTCTTTGTCGAGCAAGATGAGTAAATCCCAATCACTTCCTTCATGAGCGTCGCCACGTGCTCTCGACCCATAGAGCCACAGCGAACTACCGGTAGGCAACAATACGTTAGCCAATGATTTGATTTTTTCTATGATTTGATTTTCCGACATCAGATGACGTTTTCAATGCGCAAAAATACGATTTTTCCTGTTGCTCACCACTACTTACTGTAATACTGTATCACCTGCTCCAACGCCCTGCGGCAGACGGGGCAGAAGTCGTTGTAGATGATGCTGTTCATCGTGCAGTTCGACCTCGGACGGTAAACACCTTTGGCCACGTAGCCACCGCCCTCGTATGCGCCCACGCGGTTGTAGTCGGGGTGGTTTTTGGTCACGGGTCTTGTGGGAATCGGGGTGCCCGGCTCCACCAAGTCGGCCCATTTGGAGTCGAAGTCCACCAGGGTGGTCAGGTTGGGTTCCGTGGGCTCCACGCCGGCAGGGTAGAAGTCCTGCACGGAGACTTCGGAGGTGTAGTATTCGTCGGCCAGTCCGCCGATGAGGTGTCCCATTTCGTGAACCACCACGTAGTCGGGATATTCGCCGTGGTTATAGACGGTGCAGTAGAAGTTGTAGATGCCGCCGCCGCCGTATTTCTCACTGTTGCAGATGATGATGATGGCATCGTAGGGCGCGTCATCGGCCACCTCGTGCAGGTTCCACACACCCGGGCACATCAGGTAGCGGTCGAGGTCGAGGGCATTGTAGGTGCAGTTCAGCAACGTCTTGACGTAGAAGTTGTTCTGCGGCTGCGTGATGCCCGACTCTTCCGAATAACCCTTGATGGCGCGGATGTTCACGTGGCTGCGGTTCTCCTTGTAGGGTGTGCAGTTCATCACATACTTGGCGAAACGCTTCATGTCGTAACGGAGCGTCTTCGCGTCTTTTTTCGCATAGCCGTCGGGGATGAAGAGGATGTCGATGGCCTTGTCGGGAGTGTTGCCCTTGTGCAGGTTCATGACGGCGTACTCTTTCTTCGCCGCCTGTACAGGCAAATTGGCGGGATCCAACACCGTGTCTTTCAGGACGGTGGCTTTGCGGTAACGGTCGAAAGAGGTGAAACGCACCTGCACCGGCTGCTTCGGCATCGGGATGTTGACGCACTCCTCCATGCGGGCGATTTCCGTTTCGCCCCGTTCCGTGGTGCGGTATTCCGTGAAAAGGCCGGAATAGCTGCGACTGAAGACCAGCTTTTTCGATGCCTGGTCAATCACCTCGATGAGGAGGTCGCCGTACTGATAAGGCTCCACTAACTGCGACCGCGTGCCGTTCCAGTGGTCCACCAGCGTGAAATGGTCGATCTGCAACTGCTCGATGTTCTTGTTGCCGATATGCAGATAGTTGATTCTCAATGTTTTATCGACAAAATAATCGTCGAAGTGCTGCGCCTGCGCGACTCCAAATCCGCACAGGAGCACCAACAGGATAGTGGTAATTCTTTTTTTCATTGGTTATGGGTTATTGAGGGAATAGTCTAAGTTATAGTCTTAAGTCTAAGTCTAAGTCTAAGTTATAGTTTTAAGTCTAAGTCTAAGTTATAGTTTTAAGTCTAAGTCTAAGTTATAGTCGTCATCGTCCCGTTTGTGGCTTCCACTTTGCCGCTTCGGTCGGGTTGCCCATGTCGGTGTACATATAGTAGAGGTTCAACTTGATATTATCGTTGTCGGGGGAGAGCTCGTTGGCGTGCAGGAGGCAGCGTTCGGCGTTGGCGAAATCGCGTTTGATGGCGTAGGCGATGCCCATGTTTTCCCAAGCGCTGGAGAAGTCGGGCTGTTCGGCGATGATTTCCTCGAAAATCTTGATGGCGTCGTCCAGGCGGCCATAACCGCGGCCTAACACATTGCCTTTCACGTTCTTGGCGACAATATTGGTGGGGTCGTTCTCTAAAATCTTGTTGACCTCGCGCCAGGCATCGTCCACCTTGCCTTCGTCCAGGAGCTTGTTGACGGGGTCGAGAGCATCCGCTTTCAGTTTGTTTTCCGCTTGAACCAGCAGATTTTTTCCTTGCGGGTTATCGGGGTCGATGAGGTTGGCGTTGCGGGCGGCCTGGAACGACAGGTCGGCGTTTTCGTCCAAGTAAGCCAACTCGCTGAGCAGCAGATAGGCGTTCAGCGCGTGGTCGTCGAGTTTCAACGCTTTCTCCAAGTACTTGTAAGCCTTTACTTTGTCGCTGTCTTTGTGGCTTTTCTTCCAGAGTTGCAGGTAGCTGCCACCGGCCGAGATGTTGCATTTGATACTGTTTTCGGAGGTTTTCACATCCGTCAGGAACAGCGTGAAATCGTCATACCAAGTGAAGTTCCGGGTGAAAGTCTTGATGCCGAACAGCAGACAAATCACCGAGGTGAGCCCGATGGACAGTTGCTGTAGCGCCGGCACGGAAGCGGTGGCCAGCAGATAGAGCCACCAACCCACGATGAGCGTGAAGCCGGCAGAGGCCATGAAGACAAACCGCTCGTTCATGAAGGTGCCCACATTAAACAGCAGGTTGGAGGTGATGGAGAAGGTGATGATGAAGAAGAGGATGCCGTAGGCGGGCACGGTTTTCTTTTTCAGTTTCCAGATGGCGTAACCCACCAGGGCGATGCAGCCGGCTAAAATCAGCCAAACCAACGGGTTGCTGAAGTCGGTGATGGCGATCTGGTGCGGATAGTAGTCGTGGGTGAGCGGGTGCGGGAAGAACAGCAGCTTGAGGTAGATGCCCCAGGTGACCAGCACCGTGGCGATTTGCTGCGCCCGCGTGGAGTGGACGTATGGGTTGTTGAGGATGTTGCTCGTCATGTCGGGTTGCATCATGGCGCCCAAAGCCTTGTAGCGTGCCCAGACGAAGAAAACACTGCCTAACACCATGGGTATCAGCGTGATGAAGTAGTCGGCGGTGCGTTTCTTCTCGTTCTTGTAGTAAAATAGGGACAGCGGCAGCACGGCTAAGAAAGTGATGGCGTTTTCTTTGGAGAAGATGCCGAAAGTGAATGTCAACAGGCTGATTACCAGCCAATACCATTTGCGTGTGTCAACGTATTTGAGGGAGCACCACAATGCGGCGACGGCCCCGAGCATGGCGAAAATCTCGTCGCGGCCCTTCACGTTGGCCACCACCTCGGTGTGGATGGGGTGCACTACGAACAGGACCGCGGCAATCAACGGCAGCGACTGGAACCACTTTTTGCCCTCGTGCTGCGGGAATATTTTGGCGAGAACTTCATACAGCAAAAGGCATAACAGAGTGAAATACAGCAGGTTCATCAAGTGGTTGACGAAGGGTAGGGGGGTCTCGTAGAAGTAATCTTCGTTCTTGGCATTATGCAGGTTGTAGTAGTCGTCAAGGTTGCCGATTTTCTCTTTGATTCCCTTCCCGAACAATTGGAATTCGATCATGTAGGTCAGCTGCGACATCGGGCGGTAGCGTCCGCCAGCCACGATGGCGTGGTCTGCGCCGAAGTAGCCTGTGAAGGTGTCTTCGGTGAAGATGGCCTTCACGGAGTCCCAGCCCCCGTTGATGGTGTATTTGCTCTCCAGGATGACCATTCGGTCGTCGAGGGCGTAGTGCAGGGTGAGGGTGTTGGCGTAGCACAGGACGGCCAGCGCGGTGATGATGAGGCGGTGTAGCTTTTTCATGAATGGTTATTGGTTATGGGTTATAGGTTATTGAAGCTTTTTGTTGGTTGGAGATGACATTTTGTCAATTCTGACTTGGAAGGCATTGCGAAGACCAGAAAGCATTTTGGCTATGTCAGTGATTTGAGGTCGCAATGAGTTAAATTGATCAGATGTAATATATCCTAAATCACAAGCAGTTTGTAATTCACAGAATACTTCCATTAGTGAACCGTATGATATTTCCACATAGTGCATTTTCTCTTTTAAGGAGTTCCTGCCACTACCTTCAGCAAGATTTGCAGATACAGAAACAACAGCTCTTCGAAGTTGATCTCCTAAACCATATCGTTCTTCTTTAGGAAAATTCTTCTGCAAATTATAGACGTCCTTAATCAAATTTCGAATCTTATCATATACTTCTAAATTTTCAAATGAAAAATTATGATTTTCCATGATACTTTGTTTTTGTGATTAATAACTATTTACTGGTGGTATCATAAAAAGAAAACGGCTTCAATAACCAATAACCAATAACCTATAACCATAAACAGCCATTAAAGAATAGCTCTTCGGATGCGGATCAGTTTGGTCAGCAACGGGCGGAGTTCGGAAAGCGGGAGCATGTTGGCGCCGTCGGAGAGGGCCTTGGCGGGCTCGGGGTGGGTCTCCATGAAGAGGCCGTCGAAGCCGACGGCGACGCCGGCCCGGGCGATGGTCTCGATGAGGTCGGGACGGCCGCCGGTGACACCCGAGGGCTGGTTGGGCTGCTGCAGCGAGTGCGTGCAGTCGAGGACCGCGGGACAGCCGAAAGCCTGCATGGCTTTCACGCCCCGGAAATCCACGATGAGGTCTTGGTAGCCGAAGGTGGTGCCGCGTTCGGTGAGCATCACGTTGGGGTTGCCGGCCTCTCGCACCTTCTCCACGGCGTTGCCCATGGCTTCGGGCGACATGAACTGTCCCTTCTTGATGTTGATGGCTCTGCCCGTCTTTGCTGCCGCCACCAACAACTCGGTCTGCCGGCAAAGGAAGGCGGGAATCTGCAGGATGTCAGCCACTTGCGCGGCCCAGGCGGCTTCTTCGTTGGTGTGGATGTCCGTCACGATGGGCACGTCCAACTCCTCCTTCACGGTGCGGAGCACACCCAAAGCCGCTTCGTCGCCGATGCCGGTGAACGACCGCAGCGACGAGCGGTTGGCTTTCCGGTAGGAGGCTTTGAAGCAAAAGGGGATTTCCAACTCTTCGCACACCGCCTTGATCTCGCGGGCGATGCGCAGGGTGATTTCCTCCCCTTCCACCACGCAAGGCCCGGCGATGAGGAAGAAATTTCCGTTCCCTCCTGACAAAATCCTTTCAATCAATGCCATAGCCTAAGTCTAAGTCTAAGTTTAAGTTTAAGTCTAAGTCTAAGTCTAAGTCTAAGTTCTAAGTCAAAGTCAAAGTCAAGGTCAAGGTTATCCGTTCATCCGACGGTCGAGCTCCTGCGCGATGTAGGAGGCCACGTCGTCGGCGTAGGTGTTGGCACCGAATCCGGCATCGTAACCCAATTCCTTGGCGAGTTCGTGGGTGATACGCGGGCCGCCGCACACCACGATCAGCTTGTCGCGGAGACCTTCCGCCTCGAGCATCTCGATCAGCTCGGTGAGGTTCTGGATGTGCACGTCCTTCTGGGTTACCGTCTGGGAGACCAACAGCGCGTCGGCGTGGAGCTCCACAGCCTTCGCGATGAACTCCTCGTTGGGGATCTGGCTGCCCATGTTGAGGGCGTCGAACATGTCGTAGCGCTCGATGCCGTAGTGTCCGGCATAGCCTTTCATGTTCATGATGGCGTCGATGCCCACCGTGTGCGCGTCCGTGCCCGTGCTGGCGCCCACCACCACGATCTTGCGCCCGATGTGCTCGCGGATGAAGTCGTCCGTCTCCGGCATCGACCACACCGTCGATTCCACCTTCGGCACGTGGATGGTCGTGTAATCCACCGTGTGCGTGCAGGCACCGTAGCAGTTCACGAAGGTAAATCCTTCTGTAAGTTCTTTGAAATAAACGACTTGCGGGTTGTCAAAGCCCATTTTCTTCATCAGCTGCTTGGCCGCCTCCACGGCTTCGTCGCCGCAGGGCACCGGCAGCGTGAAGCTCAGCTGGGTCTTGCCGTCGTTCATCGTGTCGCCGTAAGGCTTCACTTTGGTTAAATCTAATGTCTGATCAAAGTCCTTTTGATCCATTGAATATAATCCACCGCTCATAATTTCGTTATTTTAAGGGTTTTAAGGTTAAATAATTATGTTTTACATATTTCGTAAAATCTTTTGACAGTTAGTAGTTAGCAGTTCATTCCGAAACCCCAACTTCTAACTTCTAACTCCCACAAAGTAGTCCTCTTTGTCGTCGAAAAGCACGTTGAAGGAGGTCATGCTGCCGTAGATGCGGGAGATGTACTGCTGGAGATTGACTTTTTCCTCGTCGGTGAGCGAGTTGCTGCTGTTGATGTTCTGTTCGAGCACGCGCAGGCGGTCGCGCATCATGACGATTTTGTGGAAGAAGGTTTCCACGGGGATCTCCTTGGGGGCCAGGTCCTTGTTGGCGGGTTGCAGGATCATCGTGCCGCCCTGCCACTTCTTGCCCAGCTCGGCCTTGTATTCGATGCCGTTGTACTGGGTCAGGATCTGGGTCAGCACCTGCTTGAACTCGCGGATGTTGAGCTTCGGGGTGTCGTCCTCGACGTCGTTGGCCTCGATGACTTCTAACGCCACGGCCGCTTTGGAGAACTCCAGTTCACCGCCGCGCACGAAGATGATCTTGTAGGTCAGCGCGTTGTTCTGGCTGATGATGCCCTCGCCGTACTTCTCGTGATTGACACGGGTTCCGATGGGGAGGTTGTCGATATCCATAGTTTTTCGTTTTTTTCGTGAGGCCCCACACTGCGGCTGTCGCCTTATGTGGGGTTATTAAAATCTTGCCTCTTCGAGGCTGCTTAAGGAATTATTCATAATTCAGAATTCATAATTCAGAATTCTGAATTACCATCTTTCTTTCATCATCTTGACAAACGGGTTGAAGTAGTTGTCGCCTTTGGTGACCACGCCGGCGAGTCCTTTGCCGCCGTCCTTCGGACGTTTCACGTCGCCGAAGATACCTTTTTCCAGTGCGGTGAAGAGTCCTTCCTGCACGATTTGCTGGAGCAGGTCGATGGCGTTGTTGAGGACGGTCTTGGCGCGCTCGCGGCAGATGCCGCCTTCACGGAACTCCATCTCCTCGCCGATGCTGCGCATGTCGTTGAAGATGTAGCGGGCGTTCTCGATGGAGAGGTAACGGTCGCTCATGAAGGGCGTGTGGATGGCCTCGGTGGGCATGCCCAGCAGCTGGATGCCCTGGTGGGTCCAGATGCCGATGATGTTGAAGAGGGCGTCTTGGATGTGGCCGCGGAAGATATTGCCGGTCATGAACTTGGTCGGCGGCATATACTTCAGCGTGGCTTTCGGGAAGATTTCGCGGGTCATCTGCGCCTGCGCGAGTTCCAGCAGGAATCCGTTCTCCAAGCCGGGATCCATCTCGAAGGCGTGTCCCAGGCCCATCTGCTCCTCGGGCAGACCGGCCAGGAGGGCGAGCTGCTCGTTGATGAGGTCGGAGGCGAGCACTGTGTGGGCGGCCTCCACGGCGTCGGCGGTGGTGAGGTAGTTGTCCTCGCCGGTGTTGATGATGACGCCGGCGTAGCCGTTGATGATGCGGGAGAAGTATTGGTCGATGAGGGTGCGCTGCGGGTTGATGTCGCGGAAGAGGATGCCGTAGAGGGCGTCGTTCAACATCACGTCAAGACGCTCCAGGGCGCCCATGGCCGCGATTTCCGGCATGCAAAGTCCCGAGCAGTAGTTGCACAGGCGGATGTAACGGCCTTGTTCCTCGCCGACCTCGTCCAATGCCTTGCGCATGATGCGGAAGTTCTCCTGCGTGGCGAAGGTGCCGCCGAAGCCCTCGGTGGTCGCGCCGTAGGGCACGTAGTCGAGAAGGCTCTGTCCGGTGGTGCGGATCACGGCGATGACGTCCGCGCCCTGGCGTGCGCCGGCCTGCGCTTGGACGACATCCTCGTAGATGTTGCCGGTGGCCACGATGATGTAGAGGTACGGTTTCGGACCCTCGCCGATGGTGTTCAGGTATTCGTTGCGCTTGGCCACGTTGCCCTTGATGCGGGTGAGGCACTGCTCGATGTAGGGCTGTACCGCCTTTTGGATCTCAGGCAGGGGGTGCAGCGGCAGGGAGGTCACGTTGAGTTTGCCCGAGGCGATGGCCTCCGCGATTTCCTGCGGGGTCTTGCCCGTCTCCAAGATGGCGTTGCCCATGAAGTAGAGCACGCCTTGGCTGAGCACACCGGCCTCTAAAAGCGCGTCCACCACACGGTTGGGCATGGGGACCTCGTTCTCGTCGATGTCGTCGATGCCGATCAGTCGGCAGAGCGTGCGCTCCACCGTCACGGTCGTGTAGCCGTCCACAAACTCCTGGACCTGGTCCGCGATCTGTTTCGCCAGCTGTTTCGCAACAGCCACCTGGTTGAAATCCAGTCCGAGTTTCGATTTTTCTGTCATATCTTTACCTTTTATATTAATGTATAATTTCCTTCGTTTTTTCAAATCGGCAAAGATACAATTTTTTTGGTTACGTGCTCAACATGACGACGTCTGTCCGCCGCAAGTCAACAGCAAAAAGTTTATTTTTTCAAGCGTTGAAAATCGTACTATAAATTTTGTATATTTGCGACCTTAAAAAAATTAGGTTGAGAAAGTTATAAATATTTATAAATCAAAACATTAATAAAAAAGAGATGAAAAACAAAGGACTGATTTTATTCTTTACCATTCTAATTGCGCTGGTATGTATCTATTGTTTGTCCTTCTCCTTCGCTTCTTGGAGGGTGGAAAACAAGGCGGAAAAATTCGCCAACGACCCCACTGCCATCGCTGAAGTAAAGAAAGCGGCTAACGGTGACGTTATGCTCGAAAAACATTTGGTTGACTCTTTGGTGGACGCCCGCACGCGTCAGTATCTGACCGGCATGAACGACTCAACCGTTTATCTCGGCAACACTTACAAACAATGTAAGTACAAAGAGTTGAACCTCGGTTTGGATCTGAAGGGTGGTATGAACGTGACATTGGAGATTTCCATGCCCGACGCTGTGAAGAGTCTGGCGGTCAATACCGAAGACCAACTTTTCAAGAACGCCTTCGAAAAAGCGCAGATCGAGCACGCCAAGACCGTGAATGGTGACTTTATCGATATTTTCGTGAAGAATTTCAATGCGGAGAAGAAGGCGCTCAACATGAACAACGCCAACCTTCGCACTTACTTCGGCGAGCGTTCCGGCATCAAGAACGCCACCGACGACCAGATCATCAGCTACATCCGCAAGGAGAGCGGCGAAATCGTGGATCGCACCTTCAAGATCCTGCGTACCCGTATCGACCGTTTCGGTGTCGCCCAGCCTAACCTGCAGATGCTTCAAGGCGGACGTATCCTCGTGGAGTTGCCCGGTGTCAAAGAGCCCGAGCGTGTCACCGACCTGCTGAAGAGCACCGCTAAACTGGAGTTCTGGGAGGTTTACAGAGATGTTGTGGGCGGCAAGTCCATCCAGCAACGTTTCATGGAAGCTGATGCCAAACTGGCCGAGCAACTGAAGAACACCACGCCTGCCGCAGAACCCAAGAGCGAGGCCGACACCGCGTTGGACGCTGCTCTGAATGCCAACGCCGACCTGGCCGCCACCGAGAACACCGAACCCGCCGATGTTGACGAGGATGAGGAGGAAGAAGACGCCGAGATTGGCGAGGGCGCTATCCTCAGCCACGCCGTCACTGGTGGTTTCAATGTCATCGCCTATTTCAAGGAAGCTGACATGCCGAAGATCGACCAGATGCTTCCCGAATTGGAGAAACTCCTCGGCGACCCGAATGTCGTCTTCTACTGGGGCTCCCCCGAGAAATTCGACAATGTCGGTACTGCATATCCGCTTTATCCTCTGAAAAAGAAAAACGACCGTATTGGACCGCTGTTGAGTTCCGAGACCATCGGCGGCAACCGTGTTGTCCGCAACGCCCGTCAGGATGTTGACCAGAACAACCGCGTGGTCGTCACCATGTCCATGGAAGACCAGGCTGCTGACGAGTGGCGCAAGATCACCCGCGAGGCCGCTGCCAAGGGCACGAACGACAACCCCACCTGCATCGCCATTGTGCTTGACCAGTTCGTCTATTCCGCCCCGAGCGTGCGCGGTGAGATCCCGAACGGAAACTCTGAGATTTCCGGTAACTTCACCATCGAAGAGGCCAAGGACCTCGCCACCGTGCTGAACTCCGGTAACCTTGAGGCTGGCGTCAACATCGTCCAATCCGAAATCGTTGGACCTACGCTTGGTAAGGAATCCATCCGTTCCGGTTTGCTCTCCTTCCTCGGCGCTTTCCTGTTGGTCATCATCTACATGTTCTTCTACTACAGCCGCGCCGGTCTGGTCGCTGACCTCGCCCTGTTGCTGAACGTCTTCTTCATCATCGGTGTGCTCGCTTCCATGGGCGCTGTCTTGACGTTGCCTGGTATCGCCGGTATCGTCCTGACGTTAGGTATGGCCGTTGACGCGAACGTGATTATTTACGAGCGTATCCGTGAGGAGGTGCGCGCCGGCAAGGGCATGCGCGTGGCCGTTGACGAGGGTTTCAAGAATTCTTACTCCGCTATCATCGACGGTAACGTCACCACCCTCATCACCGCTTTCGTCCTCTACATCTTCGGTTCCGGTCCTATCCAAGGTTTCGCCACCACGTTGATCATCGGTATCTTCTCCTCCCTGTTCACCGCCATTCTCGTGTCCCGCGTGATCATCGAGAACCGTCTCAAGAGAGGCAAAGAATTCTCCGTGGGCACCCCGCTGACGATCAACGCTTTCTCCAACACTCACTTCGATTTCCTCAAGACCAGAAAGATCTTCTACATCCTTTCCGGTTCTTTGATCGTCATCTCCATCATTTCCTTCTTCACCCTCGGTCTGCAACCCGGCGTTGATTTCACCGGCGGCCGCAGCTACGTGGTGCGTTTCGACAAGGATGTGGTGACGAAGGACGTCCGTGAGGCGGTCATCAAAGAGTTCGGCGGTTCTCCCGAGGTCAAGACCTTCGGTAGCAACAACCAAGTCCGTATCGTGACCAACTATAAGATCGAAAGCAACGATGTGAAAGTTGACGAAGAGTGCGAACACAAACTTTACACCGCTCTCAAAGGTTTCTATGACAAACAGGATTTGAGCGAATACGACTTCACGCATCTGACCAATGATGTGCGTGGTATCCAGTCGTCGTCCAAGATCCAGCCCACTGTCGCCCGCGAGCTGTTGCGCAACGCCGTTTGGGCCGTGCTGGCTTCCTTGGTGCTCATCTTCATCTACATCGCCATCCGTTTCCGCAATTGGCAGTTCGGTATGGCCGGTGTCTTCGCTTTGTTCCACGACTCCTTCCTGACCATCGGTATGTTCTCCTTGTTCTACAAGGTGCTGCCGTTCACCATGGAGATCGACCAGAACTTCATCGCCGCTATCTTGACGGTCATCGGTTACTCCATCAACAACGTGGTGGTCATTTTCGACCGTGTGCGTGAGAACTTGGCCCTGTATCCGAAACGCAGCAACTACGACAACTTCAACGCCGCCATCAACGGCACGTTGGGTCGTAACGTGAACACCGCCGCCACCACCTTGGTCACCCTGTTGGTGATCTTCATCTTCGGTGGCGAGGTCATCCGCGGATTCGTGTTCGCCATGTTCCTCGGTATCGCGTTCGGTACCTACTCCGGTATTTTCGTGTCCAACCCGTTGGCTTACGACTTGCTTTCCCTGAAGAAAGATAAGAAAGCCGTCGAGGAGTCGAAGAAATAACCGTTGAGGTTTTAGAAATGGAAAAAGGGGAGTCGTCGCGGCTCCCCTTTTTTGGGCTTATTGGGTTGGTAAGGTGATGGAATGTTAAGTAGTGAGTAGTGAGTAGTGAATAGTGAGTAGTGAATAGTGAGTGGTGGATAGTGAGTGGTGGATAGTGAGTGGTGGATAGTGAGTGGTGGATAGTGAGTAGTGAATAGTGAGTAGTGAATAGTGAATAGTGAGTAGTGAATAGTGAGTAGTGAGTAGTGAATAGTGAGTAGGGATTGCGATTGTTAGGATACGAAATGATTAGAATGGGTGTTCCAGTTTCGAGATCCGGTTCGAGACTTTATTTGAACGGCATAAAATGAGGCCGTCTGGGGTGATGAACAGCGGTTCGATCATATAGCATTTGTGTTCTTGGTAATTCATGAGCATTTCAGGACGGGAAATTTCGTGTTTGCTGTCGATGGTGCAATGCGCGGCACAAACATTATCGTAGTTGGGACCGACACCGAAAACCCTTTCGGAAATGAAAGTGTGCTTGTCTGTTTCACCATTGTAGTTTTCGCAGTTGTCATGGAAAAAAAGGTGTATCTTGTCTTGATACATCATCGCATAGTAGGAAAACATTCTTGAACGAAGTCCAGTTGGAGACGAGGAACGGCCCACAACACATTGGTTCTTGTTGATTGTCTTGAAGTCGTTGAACTCACCGGTTTTGTCGGCGAAGTGCACGAGGATGGGACCGCCGGCGGTTTGCAGCTCAAATCCCCTGTGTAGAGTCTGCATCTCACCTAACAGCACCAAACTGCTGTCGGAAAACTCGAGAAAATCTATTGTATAGGCATTGAAATCCTTTGCCGATTGCTTTGTGGCCGAGTGTTGGTAGGCGTAGTAGGAGGCGGGGAACTCTTGAAGATTGAGATGAATGCGGCTCAGGGAGGATTGGGTAGTGGCAATATAACAGCCTGTCTCCTTCTCGTCGGGTGCCGTGGCGTAGTAGCCGCCTAAAGCTAATCGGTTGTTGTTGGTTACCAGCAATTTGCCGCTGGAAATATGTCCGAATTCCACGGGCTCTTCCACGGTGTTTTGTTCTCCGTATTGACCGCATTGGTAGAAGTGAAGTGTTTCGTTCTCGTAAATTTCCTTGTCGCCCTCTTCTTTTTGGTTAAATGAAATGAGAGCGGTGTAAATGTCGGCGTTGTCGTCAATAGCTATGTCCAAAAGTTTGAGGGTTTTGTTTTCGAAGTCAAAATCAATGGGGTGCTCCCACTTCAGACCGTTTTCATCGAACGAGAGCATGTGGGCACTTTGCAAATTGGACGTGTTGAACTGCATCTGGAAGATGGCGACGCCTGCCTTGCGTTTGTCAGGGGAAGTGACACCGACGGCGTTGAACGTTATGCGTTTGTCAAAGGGTACTGAAAGTACCGTTTGAGGATTCCACACAAACTTTTCTGTGTTTTTTGGAAGTGTGTTCCAACAGATGTTGTAAGTGGATTCAGTGTAATAGCTGTACACGGAAATCAAGTTCTGGTCGTCTTCATAGCAGGCCAGAAGGTTGAAAAACTGGTTCTTCGACTTGGACGGACGTTTCACGAGAATCTCCCGTCCTGCTCCGCCAGATTTTGGTATGACAGCGAGACTTACATCGTAGTACTCTCCCGAAAGCCACGTGCGAGTAAACCAAACATACTGGTTTTCCTCATCTTCGGTGCGGAATGACGGGGAACCGATGTATTTCCTGACGATAAGGTCGGAGAGCTGTTCTTGTGCGAAAGCTGTGGTCGCGAATAGAACGCCTAATAGCAGAATTGTTTTTCTCATTTTCTTTCGAGGACCTCTAATTTACTACTTTCGCGTCACACCCAGTCTCTGCGAGGTCCGTTAAACAGAATTAAAAAGAGTGACGCTGCAAAATTAGCAATTTTCCTTATTGTAGTAGGATGCAAATGCAGCTTGTCGGCGATTT
>JAEEGK010018912.1_pt1 | contig 14840 bp, 14 predicted proteins | sample 8958771 | NCBI WGS metagenome assembly JAEEGK01 (sample SAMN16246547, study PRJNA631951) | gut metagenome | biome: gut microbiome; feature: rumen; material: SC-attached | host: Bos | place: Iran: Karaj | collected 2018-10 | reverse complement strand
CCCAATCCCCAATCCCCAATCCCCAATCCCCAATCCCCAATCCCCAAATCTAACTTTTTAGAAATAAAATTAATTTACATATAATTTGAACAAAATAAATTTAATTTAATAAAATAATTAATCAAAATAAAAAATAAACGTTAATAATTAATATAAAAAAAGTTTTAAAATGTCTTCTTTTTCTTCAGAAAAATCAACTTTTTATGAGACAGATAGTGATTTATCAATAATTCATGAAAATTTAATACCTCAAATAGCAAAAATAATTAATAGAAGAATAAATAAAAACGAAGAAAAGGACGATTATATAAAACTTGTAATAGATAATTCAAATTTATCTTTCCATTCAAATTATCTTCCAAATATTTCCTTAGAAGATTATATTTTTAGAATAAAAAAATTTTCTCAAATTGATGATTCAATTTTAATTTTTGCTTTGATTTACGTTGATAAATTAATTATAAAAGGAATTTTCATTTCACAATATAATATTTATAGATTATATTTAACATCAATATTTGTTGCTTGTAAATTATTTGAAGATAAAAAAATAAATATTAAATTCTTTGCTGAAATAGGAGGAATTGATTCTCTTGAACTAAGTTATTTAGAATATGAATTATGCAGTTTAATGAATTTTGAATTGTTTATTGATGATAAGACTTTTACTTATTATCAAGATTTTTTAAACGGAGAAATTTATAAAAATAAATCAGATGATGTTTCTAATTGATGTTTAATTTTTATTTTATATATTTTTTTTTTTTTTTTCTACCTTTTTTTTTATTTCAATTTTAAAAATTTTTTATATATTGAAATATTAAATAACATTTATTTGAAATAGTTTTTTGTTTTATATGATAATCCATGATAAAAAGTAAAAATTAGTTATTTTATAATATTAATTATAAATTATTTAATGCAGTAAAAATATAAAAAAATTATCAAAAATGAAAAAAAAACATAATATTTAATAAATTAAGTCCAAAATTTCAATTTAATAATTATTTTATTTAAAACATGTTTGAATCAATGAAATCGAAATATAAAAAATATTAACTTCTTTTATTATATATATTAAATATATATATAAGGTATTTTCATCTTTTTACAAAAATAATAAATTTATTAAATTTTGTTTGTATTCTAATTGATAAATTTTCTATTGAATTAAATATTATTTTTTTTATTATTTGAACTGAAAGTTAACTATTATATATTTTATAATCATTTATTTATAAATAATTAAATAATATTCTTTGTTTTATTTAATGAATTATTTGAATTATCCTTTTAATATTATCCATAAAAATATTTAATTTTTTCAAATATTTAATGACTGAATATATAGTTGAAGAAATTGTTGGAAAAAAAATAAAAAATGGACAAGTATTTTATTTTGTTAAATGGAAAGGATACCCAGAAGAAGAGAATACTTGGGAACCAAGAAGTCATTTTAATGATATTTCTATTATTAATGATTTTGAAAATAAAATAAAAAATCTGAATATTAAAAAAGAAAAAAAAGTAGAAAAAAAAAATAAAAATAATAATTTTTTGGATTCTTCAAATGAATCAGACAATAATTTTCTAAATCACAAAAGAAAAAATAAAAAAAATAACAATAATGATAATAATGAAATAAAAAAAAATAATAAAAAAGAAACAAAACAAGAAGAAGGAAAATTAGGAATTAATAAAATTGAAAGAATTAAACATTGTTATTATAATAATGAAAATGAAAAAAATCCTTATTTCTCAGTAAAATTTAAAAGTGAAAATAATATAAATTTTAAAGATGCAGTTTTTGAATTTGAAGAATTAGTCAAAAAAGAATCAGAATTAATAGCAAGATACTTAATGGAAAGAAGTACATTTACTGAAAAAAGAAAAAAAAAATTAAACAATGAAATTGAATTTGTTTAAATTAAATATAAATAAAAAATAAGTAAATTTAAAGAAAAAGAATAAAATAAAAAAGAAATTTAATAAAAAGAAAGAAAAAAAAAAATAAAAAAATTATTAAATTTTTTTCCCAAATTTAGATAAATAATGGGTAACGTATCAGAAAGAACAAGAATAGAATCAAGAATGTTATCTTTAAAAATAAGAAGACAAAGAATACAAGAAGAAAGACAAAAATTATTAAAAGAATTAGAAATAATGTTAGAAACTAAGAAAATAATAAGAGAACCAATTCCTAATTATGTTGAAGATAAAGAAAATATAATTTTAAAAAAAAAAGATAATTATTATTATGAAGTTGGAGGTGAATATGATAATTTTAATAATAAAGATGATGATATTATTTATAATAATCATGATATTTATCAAGAAAAAAACCCAAATCAAATTAAAAATAAATTCCCTAAAATTAATGATTATTTTAATAAATATTTACAAATAGGAGATAAAAAAAAATCATATTCTTAAATATTGAATAATTATTATATATAAATTAATTAATTCTATTTTTAATAACATAATTAAATGTTTTAATACATATTTTACCTTAATAAAATAATATTTGATTTTTATTATAAATATAAGAATATATAAAATATAAAATAAAAAAATAAAATATTAAATTCTAATAAATCTCTTATTCTTAATTATTTGTGGTGAAGTTCTAGTTATTGTTTTTGTTGTTGTCTTAGAATCAATAGTTTTATTAATAGTTGTAGTATTATTAGTAACATTATTATTATTATTATTTTCATTAATTGCTTTTAATTTTAAAGTTAATTTAGATATTTCTGATGATAAAGTTCTCACATTAAAATGTAAATTTTCATTTTGAATTATTTTTTCATTTAATTCACATTCTTTATCTTCTTTCTTTAATAAAGTATTTGCAAGATCTTCATTTTCTATATCAACATCTTTTTTTGTTGGATTTTTTAATTCAATAATTTTAATTTTATCTTTTAACATTTTTACTTGTTTTTCATAATAATTAAATTTTATTTTTAATTTTTCATAATTATTTAATTGATTTTTTTCTCTTTTAATAAGTTCTTTTTTATCTTCTTCTAATTGATTTTTAAATTTATTCATTATTGATTTTTGATTTTCTATTTCTTTAATATTTATATTTACTTTTGATTCAATATCATTTAATTTATTTTGTAATTTCTTAGTTTCTTTGTTTTTTTTTTTCATAATATCTTCATTTATTTTTTCTACATCATCTGTAGTCAAAGACATCATTTTTATTTTTTTTTCATATTTTTCAACAATAACAACATCATCTGCAAAATTAACTTTTAAAGTATTACATAAAGTTTCAACTTCATTTTTATTTTTTGTTACTTCTTTAACGAGATTTTTTATTTTTTCATAATATTTTTTATAATATTCATTTAATCTTTCAATATAATTATATTCATTTCTTAATTGGATTATTATTGATTCTTTATTAATTACTTGATGAACTTGAGTTAATAAATCTCTTGATTTTCTTATATTTTTTTTTGTATTAAGTAATTCAACAATTAAATCTCTTAATTTACCATCTTTATTATATTGAGCAATATTCTTTTTCATTTTATTTTTTTTATTAATATATTTTTCAAATTAAAAATGTTTTTTTTTATTAATAAAAAGAATAGAATATAATTAAATATATAATATAAATAAAATAAATATTCAAGTATCTAAAAATGAATGAATTTGAATATTATCATTATTATTATCACTTAATTTTCTTCTTTTATAATCACTTTTATCAATTTCTTTTTCACTTTCCAAAGAATCTTTACTTTCATTAAGATTATCATCATTTTCAAAATTATTCCCTTTATCATTACTTGTTTGATCAATTTTATTTTCATTATTATTATTGTGTTTTTGATGTTCAAAAAATTTAGAAAAATTTTCTAAACTATCATTATCATTATTATCATTTCCACTTTTATTTTTTTCTCTATTATCAATAGAAGATAATTTACTTATAGTTTTATCTTTATTTAATCCATTTGATTTATATTCATTTTCATTAATTCTTCCATTACTTTTTATAGAATTTAATGAATGTTTCTTTAATAAATTTTTACTATTATATATTTCACTTTCTTTTAATTTTTGAATTTCTTTATCTCTTTTTTCTAATTCATTAATTAATTTTTCATTTTTTTCAGCTGCATCTTTAAATCTAGTGTGATTCTTAATATTTTTTTTTTGTTCATCTTCTGCAATTTGTTTTAAAACTTGAGTTTTAAGTTCTTCATCATTTAATTTTTGAGTTATTAATTGAATTTGTCCTTCTTTTTCATCTAATTTTCTTTCTAATTCTGAATATGTATCTTCAGTATTTTTATTTTCTATATTTTTATTGTCTGTGTTATTATCATTCTCATTTTTATTTTCTTTTTTATTTTCTAATTTCTTTGATAATTTTTCTTTTTCTTTTTGAATTTCTGTTATTTCTGTTATTAAAGAATTATTTTTTTCTTTTGCATCATCTATTATTTTTTTAAATTCTATTAATTTATTTCTTTGTTCTTCAGCTATTTCTTTTAAAGTTTCTGATTTCATTTTTTCTTCATTTAATTGTTCTTTTAATAATTCTATTTTTTTTTTATTATTTTCATTTTCTTTTTCTATTTCATTAATAAATTTCTCATCTTTTTTATTTATTTCTTTTTCTTTTTCTTGTTCTTTTATTTTATTTTTTAAAGATTTAATTTGTTCTTCTTTATCATTAATTAATTTATCTTTTTTTTCTATTTTTTTATTTAAATTATCAATTGTTTGTTCTTTTTTATCAATATTTTTATTTAAATTTTCTATTAAATTCTCTTTATCATCTAAATTTTTATTTAAATCATCTAAATCTTGATCTCTTTTATCTAATTTTTTATTTAAATCATCTAAATCTTGATCTCTTTTATCAATATTATTATTTAAATCATTAATTATTTTTTCATTATTTTTTATTTTTTTTTCATATTCTAATTTTATATTATTTATTTCTTTTTCTTTATTTTCTTTTTCATTTTTTATTTCTTTTAATTCATTTTTATTTTTTTCATTTATTTCTTCTATTTGTTTTATATAATTTGTTTCATTTATTTTTAATTGAGATTCAATATCTTTTAAATTTGAATCTTTTTCTTTTAATGTATTTTGTAGTTCAATATAAGAATTATTTATTTTTTCTTTTTCTTTAATTTCTTTTTCTTTATCTTCATTTAATTTTTTAATTTTTTCATTTAATAAATTTACTTCATTATTTTTTTTATCTTCAATATCTTTAATTTTATTATTTAAAATATTAATTTCTTTTTTATTATCTTCTTCTTTATTTTTTAAAACTAAATTAACTTCTTTTAATTTTTTATTATATTCCTCTTCAATTTCTTTTATTTTTTTATTTAAATTTTCTATTTCAATTTTATTTTTTTCTTCATTTTGTAATTTTTTATTTAAATTTTTAATTTCTTTATTTTTACTTTCTTCATTTTTTTTATAAGTTTCAATATCATTTTTCAAATTTTTAATTTCTAAATTCAATTCTTCTTGTTTATGAGCAATTAATTCTTCTTCTTCTTCTTCTTTTGTTCTAACTTCATTAATTTTATTTAATTCAATTTTTAATTCTTCATTTTTTTTTTGAATTTCTTTAAACTTTTTATTTAATTCATTATATTTTTTTTTTTCTTCTTCTGTTAATTCTTTTAAAGTTTCACTTTTTAATTTTTCATCATTTAATTCTTCTGATAATTTCTTTATATTTAAGTTAATTTCTTCTTTTTCTTTTTTTAATGTTTCATTATCTTTTATATATTTTTTTATTTCTTCTTCTTTTTTATTTTTTTCTTCTTCTAAAGAATTTTGATTTTTTAAACTTTCATTTTTTAAATTATTTATTTCATTTTTTAAATTTGAATTTTCTTTTATTAATATTTCTTTTTCTTTTTCTGTTTTATCTTTTTCATTTTTTATTACTTCTTTTTCTTTAATATAAGTTTCTTTTTCTGTTTCAATTAAGTTTTTTTCTTTTAAAATATTGTCTTTTTCATTTTGTAGTGTTTCTTTTTCTTTTAAAATATTTTCTTTTTCATTTTTAAGTGTTTCTTTTTCTTTTAATAAAATATTTCTTTCATTTTCAAGAGTTTCTTTTTCTTTTATTATTTTGTCTTTTTCATTTTCAAGAGATGATATTTTTAATTGAAAATTTTCATTAATTTTTTTTTGACTTTCTTCTAATTCTTTTATTTTATTTTCTTCTTCTTTTTTATCTTTTAATTCAATTATTTGTTCTTTTAAATTATTATCTTCTTTTATTTCATTATTTTTTATTTCTATCAATTCTTGTTTTTCTTCTTTTTTTTCATTAATTTCTTTTTCTTTTTCTTTTTCCTCTTTTTTAACATTTTTATTTTCTTCTTCTTTTTTTTCTTCATTTTTATTATTTTCTAAAATTTTAATTTTTTCAATAAATATTTTATTTTCTTCTTCTAGTTTTTTTATTTTTTCTTCTAATTCATTTTCTTTTTTTATTACTAAAATATCTTTATCTAATTTATTATCATCTTTTTTATTATTTTCATTTTGCTCTTTAATTTTATCTAAATTTAAAGAAGGAATTTTATCTTTTAAATTATTATCATCTTTTCCTAATTTTAATTTAAGTTCTTCATTTTCTTGTTTTAATTTTAAAATTTCATTTTGAGTTATTTTATCTATATTACTTTTATTATCTTTATTACTTTTACTATCAATATTACTTTTACAATCAATATTACTTTTATTATCTTTATTACTTTTACTATCAATATTACTTTTATTATCTTTATTATTTTTACTTTCAATATTACTTTTATTTTGATTATTTATTTTTTCTAATAAATCTTCTTTTTCTTTTTTTACTTTTTCTAATTGTCTTCTAATTTCAATATTATCTTTTGTTAATGAATCTATTTGATTGTTAAATTGATTTGATTTTTTTTCGAGTTCACTATTTCTTCTATTACTATCTGCATTTTTATTTTCTGTTTCTAATTTTTCTTTTTCTAATATTGAAATTTTTTCATTTAATTCTATTTTTTCTTTATTTATTTTATCATAATTATCTATATAATTTTTATTATCTGTTTCTAATTTATTAATTTTTTCATTTAAATCTTTTATTTTATTTTCATTTTCTTCTTTTAATTTTTTATTTTCTTCTTCATTAAATATTATATTTTTTTCTTTTTCTTCTTTTATTTTTTGAATATTTTCTTCTAAAGTTTTATTATTATTTAAAAGATCATTTTTTTCTTTTTCGAAATTTCTTATTTTTTCTTCTAAATTATTTTTATTTTTTAATTCTTCTTCTAATTTATTTTTTAATTCTAAAATTTCTTTATTTTCATTTTCTTTTTTAGTTAAATTTTCATTATTTATATTATCAATCTTATCTTTATTTTCTTTTTTTAATTCTTCTATTTTTTTATTTGATTCTTCTAATTTATTTTCATATTCAGAATTTTTTTTTGTTAAATCTTCAAATTTTTTATCTAATTCTTCTTTTTCTTTTTTTAATTCTTCATATTTATTATTATTATTTAAATCATTTATTTTTTTATTTAACTCCTCAATTTCTTTAATTTTTACTTTTAAATTATCATTTAATTCATTTATTTTAATTTCTTTTTCTTTGATATCATCTTTAAATTCATCAAATTTTTTTTTTTCATTTTTATTACTATTTTTAATTTGAGTTTTTAAATTATTATGTTTTTTTTCATTTTCATTATTTTTCTTTTCTAAATCAGCAAAATCAGAAAATAATTTAGCATATTTTTCTTTATTTTTATTATTTTCATTTCTTAAATTTTTATTTTCAAATTCTAAAGTTTGAATTTTATTTTTGTACTTATTAACACAAATATCTTTTTCTTCAATTTGATTTTTTAATTTTTTATTTTCTTCATCAATATTTTTATATAATTCTAATTCATCTTTTAATTTAGATAATAATTCATTATTTTTATTTGTTATTTCAATTCCTTCCATAAAATGAGATCTTGTTGTATTTTTTGTATTACTTCCTAAACTTGAATTTGGATTTACTCCATAAATTTTAGCTAAATTATTTTGTTTGTTTTCTTTAAACATTTGTAATTTTTTCATTATAGGATTTGATAAATTAATTTTATTTTTATCGTTTTTCTTATTTAAACTTTTTTCTTTGTATTTTCTTGATAAATCTTCTAATTGAAATAATAATAAATTATTATCTTGTTTTAATTGAGACATTTCTTTATTTTTTTTTAAATATTCATTTTCTAATTTTTTATAATTTTCAATGTCTTTATCATTTCTCATTTTATTTAATTCAATGTTTAATTCATTTAATTGATTTTTTAATGTAGAAATATATTTACTTTGAGATTTACTCATCGTATTCTCTTTACTATTACAATAATTATTAACAGGAGGTAATTCATTTGATGTATTTGGATTTAAGATTAATAAATTATCTATTGACCTTATATTTTTTTTTTCATTTTTTTGTTTTATTTTTTGGAAAGTTGATGAATGAGATATTCTTTTTCTTTCCTGTGATTTATCATCTGTTTCTTTTATTTTAAAACTATTTACCAATTTCTTTTTATTTTTTGACATTTTTTTATTATTTTCAATCAAGGAAATGAAAATATAATTTTATTGTTTTTTAATTGAAGGATGTTTAATAAAAACTTAATTATTTATATTTTTAATCAATTTATATAAAAAATTAAACAATTATTAGATATTAATAAATATAGAAATATTTCGTAATGGGAAATCAAACAATTTGTAATTGTATTTATGCAAGAAAATTAGATAAAAATTTAAATATTGATTCTAATGAAAATACACAAGAAAAACAAAATAATGAAGAAATTATAATTTCTAATCTTGATAATAATTCTTCAAATACTTTTATTTGTAAAAAACTAAAAAAATCAGTCACTTCATGTTCAAAAATTAATGCAAAAGATGGAAAAAGAAGATCTTCTTATCAAGATCCAGAATTATCTTTTGTAACTATTCATTTAAAAACTAGTAAAAAATAAAATTTATATTAATTATTTCAATTAAAGGCATTTAATTTATATGTATGGGATATTATGTTTATGATAAAAAATAATGATATTTATAAATATTTTTGGTTTTTAAAGTAAATAAAATAACTTTCTAAGATTTTTTCTAAGATTTATTATGAATATATTTGTAAAATGTAAAAATTATTTTTTCAATTGATTAAAAATGGTAAAAAAAATAAAAAAAGTTTTTTTAATAAATTCTTCAAAATTAATTATAAAAATTCATATATTCATAAAAATAAATAAAATCAAAACGTCTAAAAATAATAATCAAAAAATAATTAAATTTAAAATCATAAGAAAATGAATGATAAACTATCAAAAGATAGTAATAACATAGAAAATAATGAACAAGAAATAATTTTTGAAGAACCAGAAGCTAATGAAGTATTAAATAAAATAATAGAAAAAAATATTGAAAAAATAGAATTATATTCAAAAACAATGACAATTTCTGAATTAATTTCTTTATTTTCTGTTTTAATATTTTTAATAATTTTATGTATAAAATTATCTCCTTATGGAAATTTCAGTTGGCTTTTTCTTAATATTCCAGGAATAATATCTTTAATTGGGATTTTATTAATATTAAATTTATTTTTAGTTATTAAAGATTTAATTGATAAATCAGAAAATCCAGATAATAATTCTATTCAGACAGGTACTTTTTTCAGTTTCATTACATTTAATTTAATTGGTTTTTTATTAATTATTTTTTTGATTTTAGTGACTTTAAGATTAAATGGAAATATTAATAATAAAAAAGATTTGAATGTTATTTTTATTCCTTTTTATATTTCTTTGTTTTTTGCTATTTTATTTTCAATTTTTATTTTTCCTGCTTTTATTAGTAATGAATTATATTTTGAAATAATATTAATTTTTATTTATTTAATATTTGGTTTCATATCATCTTGTCTATTATGTACTAAAATTAATAATAAAAATAATTTTAAAGATAATCATAAATTAAAATATTATCATTGTTTTATTCCTTTATATTTTAGTATAGGAGGTCATATTTTTTATTTTATTTATAATTTAACAATGGAGCACATGAAAAATGTTACTTTAAATATATTTTCAAATTTAATTAATATTTTTGGTTTAATTTTGATCTTCATTTCAGCAATTATTACTCAATTAAAAGAAGATAATATCATTAATAATAATCATAATTATTTTCAAATTATACTATTAATTATTTCATTCTTTCTGTTATCTTTTAATTTTATAGTAAAAACAATAAAAGAATATAAGAGTGAAGATTGACAGGAATTAGAATAAAAGTATTATGATTTATAAATGTAAATAAAATAATTATAAATATAATTTTTATAAATATAAAGAAGAAAAAGAATAATAGCAATTTAAAAAATTAAATATATTTTTTAATTTATTACAATCATTAAATTATAATATTTAATATTTAATATTTTTATATATAAAAATTCAGAAAAAACTATCTTTATAAGTTTTAGTTAAAATATCAAGAATATTATTTTCTTTTTTAACATTAGAAAATTTTTTATTTCTTCCTGTAATTATACTAGAATTCGTATATAATTTAGGTAATTTAATAATTTCACTTTTATTTATTTTTTTTTCTTCTTTTTTTACTTTGAGATTTCTAGTTTGAAGATGAAGCTTTACTAATTGAAACTTAGGATAACTATAATTACAAACTCCTCCCCAAAAACGAACAATTTTTTGAATTCTTTGATAAAGATCTACCTTTGAACCAATTAATGATGATTCTATTTTTCTTGGAGTATTATAATTATTATAATTTTTAAGAAGTAATTTATTTAATTTCATTCCTTTTTTTATTGGAGTATTAGAAGAATAATATTTATTGTTAAAATATATTTTCATTATTATATCTTTTTTTTTAGCATTTATATTTTTTTTAGTTTTAAACATTTGATTTTTCAAATTAAATCTATATACTTCACATGAATTACTTTTTGGAATTTTATTAATTTGTCTGCTTAATTTATTCATTTTTTTCTTAAATGAATTACAATAATATTATTCATTTTAAAAAAATAAATATATTTGTTATAATAGTTAATTTATTCTTTTTGAAATTTTTTATATTAAAAATAAATGTCATCTCTTCAAAAACAAAAATTTGAGGTCTTAGTAAAAGAAAATAAAGGAAATTCTTTAGAAAAAATAATATCTCAAATATTATCAAGTAATATTTATATTACAAGTGATTTTTTATCATTTCCAAATGTTATTGAACTTGGAAAGAATAATAAATCTTATAATACTTTATTTTTATTTTCTAATTTAACTTATTTAGATTATGTTAAAGATAAATCTAAATATATTGATTTAACACCTCAAATGATAAAAAAATTAAAAATAGTTTCTATTTTAGAATTTGCTAAAACAAATAAAAGTTTAGATTACTCTTTTTTAAAAGAAAAATTAAATATTAAAGAAAATTTTGAATTAGAAGAATTATTATTTGAAAGTATTTCCAATGATTTAATAAATGGAAAAGTTGATATGATAAATCAAAAAGTAAACATTATTTCCATTAAACCCAGAAATAATTTATCAAATGTAAATGAAGCAAAAAAAGTAATTGAGAAATGGTTGAAGAATATTGAACTAGCATCTAAATATATTGATGAACAAGAAATCAAATTACAAAATGATAATGAAAAATATAAAAATTTGATTGAAAAAGCTTAATAAATAGATTTAAAAGATAAGAATAAAAATTCCTTTAAGCTTAAATTTAAAAAAATTATTTATGTTTTTAACTATTTAACAAAGTTTTTCTCTATATTATTTATTATTTCAATTAATATAATTTTTTAAAAACATTTGAATATTAAATTCAAATATAAATAGATTTATAATGAAAAAATATCATTATCAATAAATAACCAAATTGACGAAAACGTATCTTGAAAATTAATATAATTAATGAGACTATTTTTCACAAATTCAAATAAATATAAAAAATATTTAATTAATTGTAAAAAAAAATTATAAATAATAATTTGAATTCAAATAAATTTTCAAGAGAACAATAATAGAATGAAAGAAAAAAATTGAAAAAAAATAAATAAAGATGGAAAATCAGATTAATTTAAAAATTTAAATGTTAAGACCAAAAAGTTAAGTTAAAAAAATAAAAATATATGAAAAGAATAAATTATAGTTACAATTGATTATATTTATGAAAGAGTCCAAACTGAAATTATAAGATATATTCTTAATTATTGATTTTGATGGTCATTGGAAAATTTGTAGTACAAAAAAATTTATTGATTGATTTTGATTCTAATTGAAAAGGGAGTATTAACAAATTATAATAATGAAAATTGATATATAATTAAAAAAGAAAAAAGCATTTGAATTTATAAAAAAAGTTTTGATTTATATTTAAAAAGTTATTCACTAAATTAATAAATTAAAAAAAATAATCTTAAAAAAATAAAAAAAAAAATATGATTGAATATATTAGAAATGTTCCTGAAAAATATTCAGAAATATATAAAAGAAGTGAAAATGATGTTTCAAAAGGACAAACAATAGATCAATTAATTAGAATGGTAAATGATTCAATTAAAGCCGCAAATTTACAAACAAAAAGATATGAAGATATTAAAAATAGAAAATATGATAATCCAGTTGAAATAAATCAAATGAAATTAATGAAAAAAAGAGATCAAATTTTAAAGCAAAATATGTTTAAAATGCATTTTAATAAAATGTAAAAATATATTCATTTAAAAAACTTATACTTTTATAGGGCAAATCAAACTATTAATAAAAAATTTATATCACCTTATATTAATAAATTTAATGAAACTTTAAGATTGAAACAAGTGAGTTATGGACAGGAAATTAATTTTAATAATTTATATAGTAAATCTTATCATCCTACTGAAATTGAAGCTAATGCTAATCCTTTTCATAATACTCCAAAAGATGATATTTTTTTAGTTAAAGTTTGGCCAAAAAAAGAAAAAGTTAAATATAAACCTAAAGTTTATATTTTTAGAGTAAATTTTATTTTTAAAATTATAGGAAAAAAGAAAACAAACACAAGATGTTAAAGATTATAATCCTAAATATGAATCTATTTATAAGAAAACTCGTTATGTTAAAATATATCCTCCTCATACTAGTAAACCTACTCCTAGAAAAAGAATTAATTTGCCAAAAATTAGTGATTCTATTAAAAAAACAATTTTGTTAACTTCTTTTTAAATTCAAATGTATTTTTATGATAAAAAACTTTTAAAATAAATAATTGAATAAAACACTTTTAATTATTTATGTTTATTTCAAAATAAAAATATTATTTATTATCAAATATAAATATTTAAATTTATTTTGATTGAATACAAATTAAAATAAAAAATATAATTCATTATCATTAAAATTATTATTATGAAAATTAGTTAACTTTAAAGAAAAAAAGAAAAAATTTGAAACAGCACATCAACTATATTTTGAACAAATTAATTTTTATTGAACAATGAATAAATTATTTTTTCATCCTTTTTTCATCACAGAATATCATTAATTAATATTTATTTCTACTTTTTAATTTATAAATAAAAACACTTCATTAATATTATCAATTTATTTTGAATTAATGTTTTATAAAAAGTTGTAAAAAATTAATTGAACATATTAATGAAATTGTTTATTTATAAGATGAAATAGACTTATATGAAAACTTTAAGAAATATATTTATGAAATCCATGAAACAAAGATTAAAAGTTAAACAATTACTTTTATTTATTTAAAGAAGAAAATATTTATAATATTTGAAAATATTTTTAATTAGATATATAAATATGCCAATTAATTATTGTAAAGATGATGTTGAAGGATATATTAATAATCAATTACCAAACATGAGATTCAATGAGGAAACTAATTGTATTAATAATAATACTATTTCAAATACTACAAATGATAATTCTTCTATTCAAAGTTCTAATTTTTATTCTCCTTTCCTAAATGAAATCGATATAAATAAAGTTAAATATCAAGAACCTAATGATATTTATAATAATAGAATAAGATTTGATTTAAATTATCGCAACGAATGATAATCCAAAACAAAATAATATTTAAAAAATAAATAAATATCTTAAAATAAAGAATAGTTTATAGTTTATATTATTAAATGTAAAGAAAATTTTTGTAAATAGAACCACTTTATTACTCTTATTATACAATGGGGAGAGGTTGGATGAGACTAGAATGGAGTGTCCCTACTGGAATAATCATGTGTCATAATATTTTATAATACATTAATTTTCTGCTATATAAATTAAATAAATCATATATTGTAATTTAATGAAAATAAAAAATAATTATTAAAGATGTTTTAATATAGATTAATTAAATGGAAGATATAAATTTTAATGAACTTAGAGATGCATTAATAAATTCTGAAAATTACATTTCAGATGAAGAAATGAATGAATTAAATTTTGAAGATGTAGAGATTGAAAAAGAATTTGATATTGAAGAAGAAGATTATGAATTTATTGATGATTTAAATGATTTTAATTCTTTATATAATAGAATAGAATTAATTAATTCTCCTAAATATCAAAAGAATAAAGCTTTTAAATTATTGAAAGATCTTTTGAATTTGGAATTTTGTTTTAATTCGTTTTTTAGATGAAGAAAAAAAATGAAACAATAATTTCAAAAAATGAATCGATTGAAAAACCTGAACAAGATTATGAATTTAAAATAGAAAAAAT
>JAEEGK010018910.1_pt1 | contig 14842 bp, 9 predicted proteins | sample 8958771 | NCBI WGS metagenome assembly JAEEGK01 (sample SAMN16246547, study PRJNA631951) | gut metagenome | biome: gut microbiome; feature: rumen; material: SC-attached | host: Bos | place: Iran: Karaj | collected 2018-10 | reverse complement strand
CCTCTTCTATTCCCTTGATGAAAATGTAATCCTCTGTATTATCTCCTATTCATATTCCTGGAATGAAGAGAGAAAATTATTTAAGGATTATTCTGTAAACGGCTACATCTTCTGGAAGTAAATCAAAAGAATTATTCTAGACTTACCTTTACAGAAGGTGTTGAAGAAGAAAGAGTAAAGCAGCCATTTCCTTTGTCAGAAGTAATTTCATAAGTTCCTTTGAAGCCTTCTACATTAATGCAGCCATTTTCGTCTGTCACTGCTTCAACTTTTGTATGCCATTCTTCTTTTATAAGCTTTTGAAGTCGAGTATATGCTGGCTTTAAAGAACTGTCTTTACGGATAAAACCGCTTGGCGCATTAAGCCAGGCACCATCACCAAAGTCCCAGTTTGTAATTGCAGTAACCAGAGGATGGTTTTCAAAAAGATTTCTGTACATCTGTTCCAAATCATCAGCCTGTTTTTCTTCCAGTTCAGGAGTGGAAGCATCATCTTCATAATGAGCATCCTGTAAATCGGTAATTTCTGGAGCAACAAGAGGACCTGCAACAATTGTATTTTCCGTAAAATGAATAGGAAGCCCAAAATGTTCAAAGCGGCTCAAAACTTCTTCCTGTTTTTCTTTTCCCCATACTCCCTGATGCTGATGAGACTGCAAACCTATTGTATTTATTGGTGCACCAGCATTCAGACAGCCGTCAATCAATATTTCATAATTTGAAGACATATTAAAATCATTTATAAGGAAAGTTCCCTGAGGATTTGATTCATAGGCAGCCTTAAAAACTTCGCGGACAAGCCCTACACGTCCTTTTTCCTTACAAATGCGGGTGATTGCATTGTCGTATTTATCATAAATTGGCATGATTACAACTTCATTGATTACATCCCACATGTCAATAATGCCTTTAAAACCTGAAACCTCACGGTGGATTCTTTCTAACTGTTTTTCAAGGATAGTTGCATTATCATAATCCATAAGCCATTTTACACAGCCAGTGTGCCAGCAAAGCGGATGTCCTTTTACCTTTACATTTTTGCTTTTAAGAAACTTAGCCGCATTCATAAGCTGTTCGGTATGAGGACTGCCTTCTTCAGGTTCAAAGCCTCCCCAATAAAAAGGCAGAGTTCCATAATTAAAAAGACCAAGCCATTTATTCATGCGGTCTTCAAGTACAGCCCTATCCATTGGTTTTATTTTTGAAGATAAAGCGCCGGTTCCGTTATGAACAACAGGTCCGTTTGTATAAGGCAGAGTTTCAAATGCTCCGCAACCAAATAAAAACTCATGATTTGTCTGATTCACTGTTACCTTAGTATTAACAGCGGGTTTTCCATCTTTTGCCAAAATCTGAATGTTTGCTTTTGCTTTTCTGTGTGATAAATCTGCCATATTATTACTGACTGCTCCTTTTTTATTGTAAATATTCTTTCTGATTTATAATATAAAATTATATCACAGCATTTTTTAAGAAATATTACATTCATATTTTATTTCTGAATAATACTGTACCTCGCACTGATTCTTGTTCTGTGATAAAAGAAGCCGTTAAAAATGAATGGTAAAAACTTAGATTAAACAGTAAAATATTTTTATGATTTCTGAAATATCCAGTGAATTAACACAAAAATTAATTTTTCTTGCAGACAAATACGAAAAGCCATCCTTTGCCGATTCAGATCCAAGCCAGTTTTTACGATGGTATCCTTTAAATCAAAAAGCAGATGTTGAAACTGCAAGTTTTATTGCCGCCATGCTTGCTTTTGGGAATAGAAGCCAATTTATTCCAAAAATCAGACAAATACTGGAGTTTGCAGATAAGACAAGCGGCACAGAAAAGAATGAAAGTGCTCACATCACAAGCTGGATAAAATCAGAAAAATATAAAAAAGATTTTCTGCCCGCAAATACATTTTCACAAGCTGATGTCTCGCAAAGTTCTGTCTCACAAGCTTCTGCCTGTGATTTGTCAAAAAAGTTTTATCGCTTTTATTCTTACCAAGACATGCATGTTTTTTTTGATGAACTGAGAAACATTTTAATGGCGGCTCCCAGCCTTGGAGACTATTTTGAAAAAGAATGGCTGAATAAAGGTGGAAATCTTTATGACCTTATTTCTGCTGCATTCCCAAAATCAAAAATTGTTCCCAAAGGAAAAAGTTCTGCAAACAAGCGCATTCACATGTTTTTACGATGGATGGTAAGACAAAAGTCCCCTGTAGATTTAGGACTCTGGTCCTGGTATCCGCAATCAAAGCTTCTTATTCCCCTTGATGTTCATGTCATGCAGGAAGCAATAAAAATGGGACTGCTGCCGGAAAAAGCAGCTCCATCCCATAAAACAGACCTTATGCTTACAGAGTGCATGAAAAAAGTTTTTCCAGAGGATCCCTGCCGCGCAGATTATTCGCTTTTTGGACTTGGCGTTTCAATGTAAAAAACTAATCTGTAAAGAGCCTTACCTTTTCTTTTCGTCCGCGAAGCTCTGTAAAATCAACAAACTCTAAAACCAGCTGAGGATTTGCAGTCATAATTTCAAGGGCAGTGTCTTCTGACATCAAAAGGTCCTTTTTGTAAGTTTTGCAGAGTCCTTCAATTCGGCTTGCAGCATTAACGGCATCACCAATAACGGTATATTCCATTCTATTTAATGCTCCGATATTTCCAGCCAAAACAGAACCAGAATGAATACCAATTCCAAACTGAAGTTCCGGATAGCCTTTTGCCTTAAACTGCTTGTTGATTTCCTTTAAAGTGCGCCTCATATCAAGAGCAGCGGCAAAAGCATCCATCTGATGAGTTTTTGAAGGCATAGGAGCACCAAACAAAGCCATGATTGCATCACCCATATACTTATTAATTACACCATTGTGGGCAGAAATACATTTTTCAAGCTGGGTAAAATAAAAGTTCAGCATTTTAACTATTTTTTCACTCGGCATGTTTTCGGAAAGCGTTGTAAAGCTTCTGATATCACAGAACATAATAGTGATATTGCAGTTTTCACCGCCCAGCTTTACATTGCCCTTGAGCAGATAATCACGGATTTGAGGCGAAACATTTTTTCCAAAAACATCATTTATATGCATGATTTCATGAGTTTTTTTATCAACCTCATCTTTCAGAGACTTGTTATAATCTTCTATGATTTTCTGATATTTGATTTCATCAGTATTATCCGTAATCATAAAACTGTGACCTTTAATTCTCTTTCCCTTTCTGATGCAGTCACCAACAACCAGATAATATTTATCGTCTCTTTCGTATATTTCTGTATATTTCTGCTTATTCTTATTAATCATTTTAATCCAGAAATGCAGCTTTTCCAGAAAGTCATCATCCTGAAGAATCACAGAATCATCAATTTTTAAATTAGACATGATTGGGAAATAATCTTTTGCAACATCATTGCAGCCCAAAAAATTATTCTTTTTATCAAAAGAAATAACGGCAATATCCCCCCGCTCCACAGCAACATCAACCAGAGTTTCGTTTACATCATAGAGGGCAAATCTTTCCGGCAGGATAATCATACTGAACTGAGCCAGCAGATAACCAATAGTTACCAGTTCTACACCATTTATGATTTTTCGTCCGCCAAAAAAGAGAACAAAGGAAAGGGTCAGAATAACAAGAAGGATGATTACACTCTTTTTTGAAACCTCATAGCGTTTTCTTATGCGCAGACAGACAATCACAAAACAGATGATATAAAGAATGGTTGAATAAATGTATGCAGTTATGTGCAGAGGTCCATATTCTTTTTCAAGCACCATAATTCCATTCTGATTAATTATCTGAACAGATTTATAAAAGAGGGGGTTATTTCCAATTGTCATTACAAATCCAAAGATGATACAGCCGACTATAAACATAAGAATGCGTATCCAGCTTTGGAGAGAAACCTTACACAATTCAAGAATACTTAGAACGAAAAAAAGGGTTCCGAAAATACCACCTATATAAGAGATTTTAGTTCCTAAATAAGCGAGTTCCAGACTCTGGGCTTGTGCAATAAGAAGATAACCATAACACGCTATTGGGAGGATAACAAATAATACTGAAGCAAAGGTAGAATATCTTTTATTCCATCGACAAACATAAATTACTGTAAAAAGCAAGGAGAGAACGCTGACAATCTGATAATATAAAAGCATAGTTCTTGTTTAAATAACCTCCATCTTAAATCCTGCTATATTTATTTAACAATTCTAAAGTTATTTTCTGTCACTGTATTGGCTAAAAGTTTTTGATTTGATATAATCAATTATTCTTTGGGGCTGTAGCTCACCTGGCTAGAGCGCTACAATGGCATTGTAGAGGTAGTCGGTTCAAGTCCGATCAGCTCCATTTTTATTTAAATGGTTGAACCTAAAGAATTGCTCCAAGCCTTCGCAATTCTTTTTAACGGTTCGTCGATACAGACAGGTTCAAGTCCGATCAGCTCCATTTCTTTTTCAACTCAATCTTCTTTATTATAACTTATTTATACCTTATTTTATACCCTTTTATAACAAATTGATATATATTTATTGGTAAGGAGTTATTTATGTTTTTTGGGATGACAGCTTATCAAATATTCTGGTATTTTTTAATTTACAGTTTTATTGGCTGGGTTATTGAAGTTGCCTTTCATGCCGTTACTCTGGGAAAGGTTGTAAACAGAGGCTTTTTAAACGGACCAATCTGCCCTGTATACGGCTTTGGAATGCTTCTTGTTTTAATGATAAATCACCTTTTACCAGTCAGCGAAAAAACTCTTGAAGTAAACATCTGGCTGGTATTTATTTCTGGTGCTCTTTTTACAACGATTGTAGAACTTATTGCCGGCTGGGCACTGGACAAGCTTTTTCATGCCCGATGGTGGGATTACAGTGACATGCCTTTAAATCTTCACGGTTACATCTGTCTGGCCTTCAGTATTATCTGGGGAATTGCAGTTATAATTGCCGTAAGATTTGTTCACCCTCTTGTTAATTCTTTTTCGCCGGTTATAATTCCTGCACGATTCGGCTGGTGGATACTGGGGCTTCTTTACACAGTGGTATTTGTTGACTTGGGAATAACGATTGCTACTGTCCGCGGATTAAACAAAGAACTTAAAAAGATTGATGAGCTCCGACAGATTCTTCGCAAGCCTTCAGATAAGATGAGCGAAACTATTACAGAGACTACGCTCAAGGTTGCAACTTCTATAGAAAAAGCTCAAGTTCAGGCAGCGCTTGGAAAGGCCGAATTAAAAGATAATCTTGAAGATTACAAAAAGCTAACAGCAAAAAAATATGCAGAAGTTTTTGCTTCAACAAAATGGGGAACAAAAAGACTTTTACGTGCCTTCCCTCATATAAAGCATTCTCAATACGCAGAAACACTTCAGGAACTTAAAAAATATATTTCTGAATTAAAGAAACACTGATGCCTTGTATCTCAAGGTCTTAAGGAATATCATCAATGACTTCTTTTGGAGGAAGCTCCAGCAATTCAGGATTTTTTATGTATTTTTTAAACTCATGCAGGGCTGTAGAATAATACTGTCCGTCACAGATTCGGTCATCCATAGTGATATTAAAATCCAGATAATGCTTTTTTTGAATCTTTCCATCAGTTTTTACTTCATTTTCATGGCGATTTGTGCTGAAGGTTATAAACATAGGCACATTGCCAAAATTATATAGATGATGAAAAACAGAAGGAACCCCTAGCGAGCCCATTGAAGAAAGGACCATGGAACCGTGAAAAGGGCTGAGGGCAAGGAGGGACTGGGGAATTAATCCGTGATAATCCAGCTTGTACAAAAGTCTCATAACCAGCCGTAAAATCCAGCGGGGAAATCTTATTATTCCATTCAAGAAGTTATCAAGGTCATCAGAAACATCTGAATCAGGCTCATTTTGATAGGAATAAATCTTTTCATGCATATCCTTATAAACATCATTGATGGTATATTCAGGCTTAAAAAAGAATTTAAACATTGTTTCCGGGGCATTAAGGGCCAACTTCTTTTTAACCATAAGGCTTACTTCGATATTATTTCGGGCATAGATTCTGTGACCGTTTATAAATCTGTTTATTCCGGGTTTCTGACTTACTGTTCTTACATAAGCGGCTACCAGCACATACATTACGTTAAAACCTTCAAACCCCTGCTGACGTTTTTTGTGGACATATTTATCAATTGCAGAAAGTTCCAGACAATCTGAAACAGAATTATTTGCGTCATTTCGCGTATTCATTATGTAAAGGGAAAAAATTGCGATAGGTTCAATAGAACGCAGAAGGCGTCCGTCTTTTCTGTCTCCCCATCGCCTTTTATAAATCGAAGGTTTTGCTTCGTCACTTGCTTGGATTTCACTCATATATACAGATTAAGAGTATAAAAGCTTTCTGTCAATCTGTTAGAAATAACATCACGTCAAACGCATTATAAAAGAAATACTGTCAGAAGATGATAAATATGATATAATTTTTAATTATGACTAAAGATAAAAAAGTAACCGGGCTTTCCCTTCCGCTGGGAGCCTTATATACAAAAGATAATCCAGTTATTGGTGAATATTCTGATTTAATTCCTTTTGCAAAATTCTGCAAAGAATGTGGAATTAAAATAATCCAGCTGCTGCCTGTAAATGATTCTGGAACACAAAGTTCTCCTTATTCTACCCTTTCGGCTTTTGCTCTTCATCCAATTTATATCAGCCTCAAGCAAATTCCAGAATTTGAAAAGCTTTTAGCTGACGACAAAAAAATTGCAGCAGATTACAGCAATTTTATAAAGGCAAATTCTAAAAAACAAAGATATGATTATCAGGAAATTTTGAATTCAAAAACTTATTTTCTTCAGCAAGTGTACGAAAAAACAAGTATTGCAAAAGATGGAAAACCCACAAAAGAGCTTTCTAAATTTATTGAAAAAAATGAATGGCTCAAGGCCTATTGTGTTTACAAAAACTTAAAATGGAAGTACATGCAGTCCAGCTGGAAAGAATGGAAAGCAAAAGATAAAAATCTCTCCTCATCAGAAATTGAAGAACGCTGGAATGACAAAAAATTAAAAAAAGAGCATCTTTTTTATGCCTGGTGCCAACTGATTGCCGCAAATCAATTTAAAGAAGCGGTAAAAGAAATAAAAGAATGTGGAATTCTTCTGAAAGGGGACATGCCAATTTTAATGAATGAAGATTCCTGTGATTCCTGGGCTTATCCTCAGTATTTTATGCAGGAATTAAGGGCAGGCTCCCCTCCTGATGGAGAAAATCCAAGCGGACAAAACTGGGGCTTTCCAATCTACAACTGGAAAAATCTAAAAAATGATGATTATTCCTGGTGGAAAGAAAGACTTAAAACAGCTTCAGCCTACTACGATGCTTACAGACTTGACCACATTCTTGGCTTCTTTAGAATCTGGGCAATTCCTCAAGATGATTGCAACGCTATGAATGGACATACTCAGCCCTATTCATCCATAAAAAAAGATTCTCTTTATGAAGCAGGCTTTGACGATGATAGAATCCGCTGGCTCAGTCAACCTCATATTCCAACTTCTGTTATAGAAGATATTACCTGGAATCACGAAGCGGCACATTCAATTTTAAATAAGCTTTGTGATCAGATTGGAAATGAAGAACTCTGGCTTTTCAAAAAATCTGTAAAAGGCAGCAATCAAATACTTTCAATTGAGTTTGACGGACTTTGTACAAAAGAAGCAGAAGAAAAAATCAAACAGGTGCTGGTTCAATACTGGTCTAACAGAACTTTGCTGGAGCTTTCAAAAAATAACTTTGTTCCCCTGTGGACTTATGGCAATTCTACTTCCTGGAAGAGTCTTAATCAAAACGAGAAAAATCTTTTGTTGGCCCTATTTGATAAACTCAATCAAAAAAACGAAAAATTGTGGCAAAAGCAGGCAGAAGAAATATTTGAGGCAATCATAAAATCTACAAAAATGATTCCTTGTGGTGAAGATTTGGGCGTAAACATAAAATGTGTGCCAAAGGTTATGAAAAAATACGACATTCTTGGCTTGCGTGTAGTTCGCTGGTGCAGAAATTGGAGTGAAGAAGGACAGCCTTTTGTACCATTTAAAGATTACGAGCCTTTGAGCGTGACAACAAGTTCTGTACACGATTCTTCAACCTTGCGACAATGGTGGAATGAGGAAAAAGAAAGCGTTACCGCCTTTATAAGAGCAAATGCCAGCGCCTTTGGAATTGCCAGTGAAGTTGAAGGTAAAATTTTGGAAAAAGATACTGCCGAAATTGAAAAGTCCGCAAAAACTCTTGCACTGTCAGATTTTACCCCGAAGCTTGCTCAAAAAATTCTTGAACTTTCAGCAACCAGTGCCAGCCAGTGGTTTATTCCCCCTCTGCAGGACCTGCTCTATATGAATAAATCGCTCTGGCTGCCAAATGCTTCCGACGAACGCATAAACATTCCGGGTACTGTGGCCGCCTTTAACTGGACTTACAGGATGCCGTGTACAGTGGAAGAAGTAGCAGCAAATAAAGATTTGATTCAAAAGATAAAGAAGCTTTCATAAAAATATTATTTATTTCAAGTTCTGATAAAGAAATTTATTTAAATCTATACATTTTCTAATCATTTTGCCATTTTTCGTGTTATAATATTAAGAATAAGAACGATTCGGGGCGTTGCGGGGTGTCCCCGCTGGAAGGGGAAGAGGAAGACGTAAACACTGTATTCAAGTTGGCAAACTTGTACCTGGTCTTCCATGAGTTTTTCGGAGAAAAACTCAAAGCAGCTTTTACGGCTGAAGCGAGGGGAAGGCTTTCCCCTCTTAAACTATGAACTAAAAGTGGGAGTATATAATGAAAGTATCATATAACGAATTTCATATATCAAAAAAAGTACGAGACCTTTGTTCTTTTGAAGAAGGGCTTTTTGCATCCAGCGGAAACGTTGTTTTTGCTAGCATGAGGAATGTCCATAATTTTCAACTGCTTTATAATAATTATATAGATACTACTATCAGTGATGAAAAGAAAAGAGTCAGCGCCGGACAGCTTAATGCAATGGGCTTGATTGATGAAATTCTTCATTACGTTTCTATGATTTACCGCCGGGACAAGCTCGATACCTTTATGAGCGGGATGCTCCAGGAACTTAATGCAACTTTTACTGCAGAAGAAATCGACAATCTTCTTCTTGATTTTATAAAGGAGTTTCCACCGGTAGAAGTTTACAAGCAAAAATGTAGCCCACAGGAATATCTTAACAGAAATGCGCTTGATATAGGCACAAATAAAGAACGCACTAATCGGGAACAGACTCTGGAAGAATTGATTCTCCTTCATCTTGCGAACGAAAACCCGGCTTTCAAGCCATTTTTACTTCTTTTTGATGATTCAGAACTTGCAAAAAACAAGCTTTATTCAAAGACATGGGCAGCAATTCAGAAATATTCACAGAAACAGCCTGCTTTTGGCCCTTTTGACCACGATTTAATCAATCTTTTGCGTGAACCTCAGCTTTTTTCACCAGATGATTTACGAGGCCAGCTTGAATATATTCAAAAATACTGGGATACACTTTTATCTGGTCTGGACTGGATTAAACGTATTTTCAGTGGAATGGATACAATCAGCGAAGAAAACAAGGCAATGTGGCAGGGCTTTGGTGGCGGTGATTTGCCGGATATGACTCCTTATTCTTATGAAAATCTCATGAACGAATACGAGCGCTACAGTCCCGATTCTGACTGGATGCCAAAAGTAATTCTTATGGCAAAAACTGTTCTTGTCTGGCTGGATCAGCTTACAAAACAGTATGGTTATTCAATCACCCGCCTTGACCAGATTCCAGATGCAGAATTAGACCGTCTCCGTGATGAAGGCTTTACCGGCTTATGGCTCATTGGTCTGTGGGAACGCTCTAAGGCAAGTAAAAGAATCAAGCAGATTTGCGGAAATCCAGAAGCAGCTGCCAGTGCTTACAGTCTTTTTGATTATAACATTGCACAGAATATTGGTGGCTGGGACGCACTGGCCAATCTTCGTCAACGCTGCTGGCAAAGGGGAATCAGGCTTGCTTCTGATATGGTTCCAAACCACACTGGAATGGATAGCGACTGGGTTATGAATCGTCCTGATTTATTCATCCAGCGTAAAGACTGTCCTTTTCCTCACTACACTTTTAATGGCGAAAATCTTTCTCAAGACCCGCGAACCGGTATTTACCTTGAAGACCATTATTATTCAAAAAATGATTGCGCCGTTGTATTCAAACGCGTAGACAATCAGACTGGTGACGTACGCTATATCTATCACGGAAACGACGGTACAGGTCTTCCATGGAATGACACAGCCCAAATCGACTTTTTGAATCCACAAGCCCGCGAAGCTGTTATGCAGGAGATTTTGCATGTTGCTCAAAACTTCCCGATTATCCGTTTTGATGCGGCTATGGTTCTTGCAAAAAAATCTATACGGCGCTTATGGTACCCGGAACCAGGACACGGAGGAGACATTGCAACCAGGTCGGAGACAGGTCTTTCCACCCAGCAGTTTAATGATGCAATTCCAAATGAGTTCTGGCGCGAAGTTGTAGACCGTGTTGCCCGCGAATGCCCGGATACACTGCTCCTTGCCGAAGCCTTCTGGATGATGGAAGGATACTTTGTCCGCACTCTTGGAATGCACCGTGTTTATAATTCTGCATTTATGAACATGCTTAAAAAGGAAGAAAATCAAAAATACCGCGAAACCATCAAAAATACAATCAACTTTGACCCGCAGATTCTTAAGCGTTACGTAAACTTTATGAATAATCCTGATGAAGAAACTGCAATTGCTCAGTTTGGCGATGGTGATAAATATTTTGGTGTCTGTACTCTTATGATTACAATGCCTGGACTTCCAATGTTTGGTCATGGTCAGATTGAAGGCTTTACCGAAAAATACGGCATGGAATATACAAAAGCTTATAAAGATGAAAAGCCAAGTCAATATCTTGTAGACCGACACTGGCACGACATCTTCCCTCTAATGAAAAAGAGATATCTCTTCTCTGGTGTAGAAAACTTTTTGCTTTATGATTTATGGGAAGACGGTCACGTTAATGAAAATGTATTTGCCTATTCTAACGGAGCTGGCGCTGAACGTGCTATTGTTTTTTATAATAACAAATACGATCAGGCTCACGGCTGGATTAAGCAGTCAGATCCTTATGCAGTAAAAACCGGCAATGGTGATGAAATCAAATTAGTTACGCGTACTCTGGCAGAAGGACTTAATCTGACAGCAGAAGATGACAAGTTCTGTATTTTCCAGGAACACAAGAGTCGTCTTTGGTATATCCGAAAAAGCAGCGAAATCTGCGAAAAAGGTATGTTTGTAATGCTCAACGGCTTTGAGTACCAGGTTTACATGAACGTTCACCAGGTAACTGATGAAGCCGACGGCCGCTACCGCATTTTGTGTGAGACTCTCAACGGCAAAGGCTGTGAAGATATTGAAACTGCATGGCAGGAAATCATTTACAAAGATCTATATGAAGTTCTTGCTAAGTTTGCAGAAAAAGCCTTTGTACCGCTTGTACAGGCATTCGCTGAAGCACCGACCGGTAAGGCACCTGCAGTTGCAGATATCCTTAAGGATGGAGAAAAAGCAGGTCTTGCATTCTACAAGCTCGCAGAAAAAATTGCCGCTGCAGAAACAAAAACTGATGATGATAAAAAATCAAAGACAGCTTCTAAAAAGCCGACTTCAGCCAAAAAGCCTGCAGACAATTCTGCAAAGGCATACAAGCTTTTCTGCGACCGCGTAAAGACAGTTGCAAAGCTTCATAAAGCTGCTTCCCCTAAGACACCAGCTGATTTACAGAAGGCACTTGCCCGCGCAGCCGGAGCCGCAAAGTCAGACCAGTTTGCAAAGCTGATTCTTCTGGCATCGCCAGAAAAAGAAACTGCACTCCTTGCCTGGGCAGCTTCTTCACTGTTTGCAGAAAACGGCTTTGCCGCAAAGTGGAACCTCGGCCGTAAGTTCAACGAATATCTTATGAACGAAAAGCTGATTGAAAAATCTCTGCGTCCGGTATTTACAAAGCTTCTGCTGCTTGCTTCAAAGAAGACACCACTCGACATTGTCACTCTCATCGTAAACAGCCGCTACGCCGTACAGCTCGGCGGCATCAACAGCTTCGACAATATCATCTGGTTCAACAAAGAACTCGTAGAAGAAAGCCTGAACGACACAATCCTGCTGATGGCACTGGACTCAACAGCCGCTAAGCTTCCTGAAGTATTCAAACTTCATAAGACCTTGTTCGCTGCAAAGCTCAAATCGACCTATAAAGCAGAGCTCTTTGTAAAGGAGTTTGAGCCAAAACCGGCAAAGAAAGCTGCAAAAGCAAAGACGCCCGTAAAATCAGCAAAGCCTGAAAAAGCCCCGGTAAAGAAAACTGCAGCAAAACCAAAAACTGCAGCAACTGCAAAGACAACAAAAAAGCCGGCTACCAAAAAGGCTCCGGCAAAAAAATCAACTAAAAAATAAATAATAAACCGCAGCTTCAGGCTGCGGTTCTTTTTTACTCTTCTTTCTTTTTTCCATTCAAAACCGATCGTGCACAGTGAACATTAAAGAACTCAATCAGCGGTCCCATAAAGAAAGCGGTAATGATTGTCCCTGCTCCGGCAATTGTTATAATATCTTTTGCAGCACCTCCTGAAATCAAAAAGAGAGCCACACCAAGCAACACGCACACCACATCTGTAATTATTCTTACGTACTGGAACTTTCCACGCTTCCAGGTGTTCACAATAATCAGGGCAACAGCATCATAAGTTGAAACTCCAAGATCAGCAGTCATATAAAAAGCAGAACCAAAGCAGATAATCACAACGCCGACAACAAGACAGAGCACACGTACCCACAAAGCTGGATCAACAATTACAGTCTGTAAAAACTCATAAGTTAACTGAGTGATATATCCAAGCAGGAACAGATTGATAAAGGTCGCGATTCCGATATAGTGGCGGTCAAAAATCAGCATGAAAATAAAAAGCACCGCATTAGCAATAACATACAGAGTACCAAACTTAATCGGAACTAAAGCATCAAGACCAGCCATAAAAGACTGGAACGGATCTACACCAAGAGCAGCAATCTTAAAGATACCAACACTAATGGCACAGATTATTACACCAAAGAGCGACATTAAAATTCGCTTTACAAGATTCTTCTTTTCCATACAAATATAATAACTGGGAAATGATACTTTTCAAATAACATAGATTTATAAGAATTGAATAAATCTCTTATTGACATCGCCCAACCCGAATTATAAAATACATCAATATTTTTGAGCAAAGGCGCTCATCCGATTTGATGGCATTATTGTCTTCAAATCGGATGAGCGCCTTTCGTTTTTTAGGACGGTATTCTCAATGTCTTCTAATCATGATCTGCAATCAATTCTTCATAAACTGAAAGGAACTCACGAAGAAGAAATCCTTCAGCAAATGCAGAAACTATATACAAAAATTGCCGATGTTCAATCAGAATGGTACAAAAAATCCGGCTTCACCTGCCCCCAGGGCTGCGGAGAATGCTGCAGAAATTTTGAACCTGACCTTCTGGATTGCGAAGCGCTTTATATGGCTGCCTGGCTTATTGAAAATCAAAGTGAGGTGGCGAATAAAATTTTAGAAGGCGATTTTCCTTTTCCACAAAATAAGGGCTGTCCCTTCTGGGATGAATCAAAGGAATACCACTGTACAATTTATGGCGGACGTCCCTTCATCTGCAGATTTTTCGGAGCCTGCGGTTCAAAAAACAAAGAAGGTAAGCCTGTATTTAAGCCCTGTAAGTTTTACCCGACAGAACACCTCCAAGCCCACCAGCCTCCTCTCACCCACAGACAGTATTCAGAAAAGGAAGTTCTTGAAATCTTTGGTAATCTTCCAATAGTCACAATAGACATAATGGAAGAGACTGTTTCGCTTAATCCAGATAATCAGACAACGGAACTGCTTAGAAGTATTTTACCAAAGTTTATCAAACACTTAAGATGGATTTGCAGCATTAAAGAGGCTGCCGGCAATCTTCTTTAGTTCTGCAGCACTCTTTACTACTGGCCGCTTCAATTCTACAGGTACAAAGCTGGCTTTGATTTCATCTGGCATTTCCGGAGCCTCGCCGATTACATGACGGCAATAGTCTGAAGAAAGCGACGGATGATTATAGGCCGTCAGAATAAAAGCACCGTCCTCATCATAGACCTCAAGGCTGTTTTCTTTTACCACCGCATAGGCCGCAGCTGTTTCTTTATCAGCAAAAATGCCGTACTTCATATAGAGCTCTTTGGCAGCAGCATCGCGCTGAGCCTCACTCACATCACAAGGATAAATGAAGTTACGCATCATCATTTCGTTTTTACCGAAGAAGGATTCCAGACGCTCAAGATTTGCAGGGACAGCAGGATTGGTTTCACCGCGTTTTTCCAGTTCCACAATAGAATCAAGAACAACAGGAGAGCCATTGCCCCTTCGCGCAAGGGCGGCAGTTGACGGCACATAAAAGCCATTTACAGGAAGTGCAAATCTCCAGCTGTAAAGTCCCGCAATCAGAGAACCATAATTACCGGCTCCCATCGCATAATAAAACTCGCCGTTAAATTTATTCTTTACCTGGGCAAAGGAATAAGGGAAGAAGAAAATCTGTCCAAGCAGACGGCAGACATTAGTTGTGTTAGCTACAGTTAACCCGTTAGTCTGAACAAACTCGCGGTCAGCAAAAACTTCAGAAATAGCGGCCTTAATTTCAGCCTCGCTTCCTTCCATTTCAACCGGGTAAATATTTCCGCCGTTCCAGGCAAGACTTTCTTCT
>JAEEGK010018908.1_pt1 | contig 14843 bp, 13 predicted proteins | sample 8958771 | NCBI WGS metagenome assembly JAEEGK01 (sample SAMN16246547, study PRJNA631951) | gut metagenome | biome: gut microbiome; feature: rumen; material: SC-attached | host: Bos | place: Iran: Karaj | collected 2018-10 | reverse complement strand
TTCCGTCCTTTAGGGAGTTGCCCGTAGGGCGGAGGATTATAACGATGTCCTATATTTTTTATTTACTTTTGTCTTGATACAAAAGTAACAAAAGATCAAGGCAGCAATGAAAAAACTAAAAAATAACTCATAAAGCTAAAGTCTGTAAACTCGCATGCGGAAACGGTTTTAAAGATAATGCTATTACTTAATACCATTACGAAAGAAACATTTACTACTAAAGATGCTCAGACAGCACAGACTTTTTAACGCTTTATTCCGTCATTTTTCTTAACGCTTTTTCATTGAATGCCCCGATGGTAAGCCGGCATTATTCCATAAAACAAAAATTCAAGAATGGGATAGTAGATACGGATACTTTTCTAAACGAATTACGTTTGCAAGTTCCATCCTTCCGCATTAGAGAAAAATCGAAGAAGAAAAGGGGAAGACTGCAGCGTGAAGAAACACAAGTTGTCTGACGAACGTTACAACCGCAGGCTGTAAAAGGAGGAGTTTTGTGTTTTAGCGAAGTCTTCCTCTTTTCCGATTTTTTTCTACAGCGGTGATTTTTCTTTGTTTCTTTCTTTTCATGGTTGGAAAAGAAAGAAAAAGAAATGAAAGAAATCCTCCTATCCTCAAAAAGGTTATATTTGTAAGGACGTTTCATGAAACGTCCCCACAATATCATGGTGAGTTTTCACTATAGGTGGCTTCGACAAGCTCAGCCACCCATGTAAGGACGATGTGTACATCGTCCCGACAGGAATACGTTGCAAGCATTATCCTTACAAATATCGGATATTAATAAAAAAAATACTATCTTTGCAGTATGAAAAAAATAGGGATTACCGGATATATCGGCAGTGGAAAAACCACGGCATGCATGATATTTGAGCATTTGGGCATTCCGGTGTATTATAGCGACAAGCAGGCCAAAGAGGCTTACAAGCAGGCGGAGATACAGGAGCAGATAGTGCAAATTGCAGGAGAGCCGGTGTACGAACATGGCGTGCTCAATACTTCAGCATTGGCGGATATTATTTTCCGGCAGCCGGAGAAACTGGTACTTGTCAACGGAATTATACACCCTTATGTATGGAATCATTTTTTGCAATGGTGTGAACAACAAGAGAGTGCCTATGTTTTGTTCGAATCCGCAATTTTGTTTCAAACGGGGTGGCATTCCCGCTTCGAAGATGTTATACTCATCCGCACGCCCATGGAAGAGTTGTACAATCGTATTCAATTTCGCAATCATTGGACAGAGGAACAAATATCCCGGCGGCTGCAACAGCAGAATATTTCTCCCGATGCCGTTGAAACTTGCAAATATATAGTCGATAATGCAGAAGCAGACTTGATGCTGCCTCAAATATTGCAAATTCACAGCAAAATTCTAAGTGAATAAGAAAAAAATATTGAAAATTCATCTTGCATTTGCATAAAGAATGAAAAAAAAATGATACCTTTGCCATTATCAATATCTTGACAAAGAAAAAGTATAAGAAATTGAAATACACGCAATTAATAACATAAAAAATTAGATACATGAAAGTATTAGAAAATTTAAAGTACACAAAAGATCACGAATGGATTAGAGTAGAAGGTGAAGAAGCAGTTATCGGCATTACCGATTTCGCACAACATGAATTAGGCGATATCGTATTTGTAGACGTAACTTGCGATGGTGCCACCCTCAATAAAGAAGAAGTTTTCGGTTCAATCGAAGCTGTTAAAACTGTATCGGATGTATTTATGCCGGCAAGTGGTGAAGTATTGGAAATCAATCCTGCATTGGATGCAGACCCTGCTTTGATCAATACAGACCCATACGGAGAAGGTTGGATTATAAGAATCAAATTGACCAATCCGGCAGAATTGAACGATTTATTGGATGCTGCAGCTTATACACAGTTGATAGCACAATAATAAGAAATAGAAATGATACAAGGAGTAGATTTTCTACTCCTTTTTTTTAAGTAGTGAAAAAGACTTTTCAATCTTACCGATTATTGATTTTGTGGGTGGGGCTGGTATTTTTGCTGATAGCCGTTCCCGGAGAATTTATTCCCGTAGTGAGAACTTTCCGCGACTGGCTGCAGTGGGACAAGTTGGTGCATTTTCTCTTGTTTGGAGGTGTGGCATTCTTGTTGTTGTGGGGCAGAGAAAAGCAACAGTTGCAATTGGCAACTCTTCCATATTATATAATTGCTTTTTTCAGTGGAACACTTTATGGCGGCTTCACCGAGTGGTATCAAAGTTTGAGTTTTGTTCGCCGAGACGGCAATATATTTGACTTTTATGCAGATACTTTGGGCAGTTTGCTGGGGGTGCTGTTGTTTTTTTTGTTGAAAAACAAAGTCTTGGCTTATTTAAAACAACACAATTCCTAAATATTTTTTAACATTTCCCGATAGGAGGGAAGTGCCTTTATTGGCAAATATTCACCTTGTTGTTCCATATAAACAAGGCATTGTTCTCCATTGATTAAAACAATATATTTGGCATGCAGAATATGATTGTACATGGCTGCCTGTTGCAGGGTTTTAGGTTGCAAGGCTACCGAAGGGGCTTTGCATTCCACCACTACCAAGCATTTATCTATATGTTGTGCTACAATATCATATTTTTTTGTCTGTCCGCTATAGACAATTTTTTTTTCTACACTTATTTCAATAGGCGGCACCGATAAATCGTTGACAAGATGTAGTATATAAGCTTGTCTTACAGCTTCTTCAGGAGTAAGAGGGACGAAAATCTTTCTTATAGGATCAAAAATTTCTTTTTTATTGTTTTTGATTCTGGTTTTTGTGGTGAGCATTAGAAATCTTTTAGGTCGGCGATAAATTGTGCAATAATGGTGTCAATGTCCACATTGTCGGCTTCTGCACGATAGTTTTTGACAATTCTGTGTCGCATCACAGCATAAACCACCTGCTTAATGTCTTCTATGTCCGGAGAAAATTTTCCGTTTAGAACGGCATTACATTTGGCGGCAATTACTAAATTTTGTGAGCAACGAGGACCGGCTCCCCAAGAAAGATATTTGTTGGCCCAAGGGTGAGCCAAATCGGTGTTTGGGCGAGTGGAGGCAGACAAACGAACGGCATAGTTGTAAACATTGTCGGCAACCGGAATTTTTTGCAAAAGATGTTGGAAATAAACTATTTCTTCTTGACTGACAATTTGTTGTGGTTCGTACATGGCTCCATTGATGGTCGATTTGACAATGCTGACTTCTTCGTTGATAGAAGGATAGTCCAAATAGATATTGAACATAAAACGGTCTAATTGGGCTTCAGGAAGCGGATAGGTGCCTTCTTGTTCAATAGGGTTTTGTGTTGCCAAAACGAAAAACGGTTCTTGCAACATGCGTGTGGTGCCGGCAATAGACACACTTCTTTCTTGCATGGCTTCCAGCAATGCTGATTGTGTTTTAGGAGGAGTACGGTTGATTTCGTCTGCCAAAACAATGTTGGCAAAAATAGGACCATGGACAAATTTGAATTGACGATTCTCGTCCAAAATTTCCGTTCCTAAAATATCACTCGGCATCAAGTCGGGAGTGAATTGAATTCTATTGTACGACAATCCCAATGCTTTTGCAATAGTGGTGATCATCAAAGTTTTTGCCAATCCGGGAACTCCTATCAACAAAACATGTCCCCGACTGAAAATGGTGATGAGAATATTTCTAATAACATCCTCTTGACCGACAATCACTTTGGATATTTCGTTGCGAAGGGCTTGGTATTTATTGCCAAAATCTATAATGGCTTCTTTATCTGAATTATATGTTATCATTTTCCGTTGTTTTGATCCAATCCCCAATCGTCTAAGAAAAAGCAGTCTTTGAATTCATCGTTGATACGAATGTGGGTGTATTTTGCTTTGTTTTTAATCCACTTGAGGAGTGTTTTTTGTTTTTTGTCTTCCAATGAAGCATTCTTAATTTTTTCGTAGTCGTCTATTAAGTTGGCAGTATGAGCTTCTCGTTTTGCCATCAAGCAAACAATTTGATAGGCTTGGTTTCCTGCATCGTTGACAGTGGCAATTGGTCGTGTGAAATTGCCGGTGGAAAAATTTTCTATAGTGTAGGCAACGCTTTTGTCGTATTCCAACAAGTGTTCTTTTTGGAAAGCATGCGAAGAGGTATATGGATTGATAATCATGCCGCCGTTGATTTTGTCGGGTGCGTCGGAATATTTTCTTGCAGCAGAGTCAAACGGCATATTGTTGGTTTTTAGCACTTGGTAAATACTGTCCAAATAATCTTTTGCTGCCACCAATGCCTCTACAGAAGGTTTTGGTTTGATGAGAATGTGGGCTACATTGATGCTTTCGCCTCGGCGCTCCAGCATTTTGATAATATGATAGCCGGCTTCTGTTTCTATTACAGGAGAAATTTCTCCGGGACGAAGTGCGTAGGCGGCTGCTTCAAATTCAGGATAGAGTGTGCCACGAGTGGTAAAGCCGATTTCTCCGCCTTTGGCAGCACTGCCGGGGTCCTCAGAATACAAACGGGCAAAAGTGCTGAAATTTTCTCCTTTCAACGAACGAGTTCTATATTCTTCCAAACGTTCTTTTACATGGATTTTTTCTTCATCGCTGATGGCAGGTGTTTTGACAATATGTGCAATTTCGTATTCCACGGGAATAATGGGAATGCTGTCTTTGGGAATATTGTTGTAATAATCTTTCACCTCTTGGTTGATGACGTGGATATTGGAGGTGAGAGAACGCTGTACCTCTTCGGCCAACATATCTTCTTTCAATTGATCACGTGAATCCGCTTTGATTTCAGCGAGACTTTTGCCGTAATAGGTTTCTAACTTTTTAATGTCGCCCCCCAAACGCATCACTTGCATTTGAATGTTGTAGTCCAAGCGGTCGTCCACTTGTTGGTCGGTGATGACAATGCTGTCTAATTCAGCTTGATGTATCAACAATTTTTGAAATAATAATTGTTCCAGAATGCTGCAGACGGTTTCGTCATCTATTTCCATTGTATAATATCCTGACGAATATTTATAGGCTTGTTTTGCATATTCCAAATCCGACCGAGTGATGATATAGTTGCCGACCGAGGCAATAATTTCATCTATCACCATGTTGTTTTGTGAAAACACGGGAGCGGCAAGCAGCATGGAAACGAAAATAATTGCTATTTTTTTCATTTTTAATCTTTTAGTATAGAATTTCACCCTTGTTTTTTGCCTTTTCCATTGCTTTGGAACGCAAATCTTTCAAGGCTGACATTCTTTTTTGTTGCAACAATATGTCAATAATTTTTTCTTTTACCATAGAAAGCGGAGATATGCCTTCGCTAACTTTAAAATCTATAATATTCACCAAATAGGTATAGGTGGAATCGTTCATGACTAAATGTCTTTTTTGTGCTGAAAATTGTTCCTCGGAATAATTTCTGATAGGAATTTCCTTGATAATATCTTCAAATAGCAACCAATTGTTTTTCAAATAGAAATTGTAGGCATATTGGTTGACCAATTGTTCCAGTTTGGCATCTTCTGCTTGGCTTCTTTGTTTGAATAGCAGGTTTTTGCTTGGCTCAATTTGAGGATGGTCGATAGGAAATTTGACAAAATTGACTTTTATAATGTTTTGTTTTAGTTGAAAATCAGATAGATGACTCTTGTAATAATTTTCGATTTCTTCTTCAGATATCGATGCACGGGTAATTTTTGCATTCACATATTTATTCTCGTATGTGTGGATAGCTAACATTTGTGTGTAGTCTTCAATTTCTTTGGAGAAATCCATTTCTTTTACCGACAACTTTGTTTTGGCTTCGTGATACATCACTTGTTGTTCTATCCATGCATTAATAAATTGCTGTGTTACCAATGCACTATCTTCGGCATCACTATAGGCAGGAAGCATATTTTGCAAATCTTCAACAGTAAGACTTTTGTCATATACGCTCACTACAACAGATGGTTTGCGGTGGCAAGCTATTATTGTAGTGAGCAATAAAATGATAATTAATGACTTACTGAAAAATCTCATACCTATTTTAAAATTGTGTAGATAGTGTTTTTATCCACCCAAATGGAATTATTTTTGTGAAGTTGTTCTATCCATTGTTGTTCCAAAACATTTTGATATTCAGAAATAATACTGCCTTTTACTTCTTTCAAAGGTTTGGGACTCGGTTGGAGTATGCCGGTAATTTTTACTAACACATTTTCGTTTTTATCAGCATAAATTTTATTAATGCCGGCAGTGTTCCAGTCGCAAATTTTGTCAAAATCTTTGTTTTGACCTTTCCAATATACCACTTCATCGGCAACAACAGTCACGCTTTTCTTGTTCAGTTTGGCGTTGATGATGTCCAAATTGTTGGTCTTGTTAAGAAGTTTTTCTGCTTTCTTTGCGGTGACAGCATCTACACATTTTACTTGAACAGCTTGAATACGAGTAGGATATTTATATTTGTCTTTTATCGTTTCGTAGAAGTTTTGCAAGCCGACAGAATCTGTTTCTGCTTTTCTCCAAACTTTTTGATCGTTTAATTCATAAATCAAAATACCTTCTTTGTATTCTTCCATCAAAGCGGCAAATTCAGGGTATTTGGTTTCCAATTTAGAATTTTCTAAATCGGTAGCAATGGTTTCTATATAACGTTTGTAGGCAAAATTGACAATGTTCACCAGTTCGTCTTGTTTCAAATTGGTGAAAGGATGAAGTTCCAAATAGTTGGCAAAGTCTTGTTGTGTGTAGGTCTTGCCACCGATGGAGAACATCTTTTTGGTTAAATGGGAAACCATTTCTGCACGGAATTTTCCAATAAAGATATTGCTGTCTAAAGCAGTGTAGAAATCTTCAACAGGACTTTTTTTGGTTTTCGGATTTACATATTCCACAAAATTGTTTTCTTTTTTTACGCGTTCGGTAAAGGCTTCTTTGCTTTTATTGGAACGTGAATCACGCATAATCTTTGATTTTATGCTTGCTTTGGTATTGTTGTCAATCACTACAGGATGGGTTTCCAATAGTTTGATAATATGCCAACCATAGATTGTTTTCACAGGTTGTGAATATTCTCCTACTTTTAGTGAATAGATAGGTTGTATGAAGTCTCCGTCAAAACGATTGCAGCCAAAGAGCGGCAGTTCCGCATTGGCAGCTTCACCCATGTATTTAACTTTTACGGAGTCAAAGTTCATTCCGTTGAGCAAGTCTTGGTAGGCTTCCTTGATTGCTTTTTCTGCTTTTTTTGCATCCAAATCGCGTTCAGAGTCAGTTAGATTGCGATTGTGGCTAAACGGCATCATAATTTGTGTAACACGACATTTTCCCAAAGCCGGTTTTTTGTCTTTTACATAGATAAGATGATAGCCGAATTCAGAACGAATCGGCATGGACAAAGTGCCGACAGGTGTTGAATAAGCTCCCGATTCAAAAGAATATACCAAGTCAAACACGGTAAAATAGCCCAAATCGCCGTGGTTGCCATATTGTATGAGTTCTCCGCCGGCCGATTTTTTGTCAGGGGCAGACGGGTCGTCGGAAGTTTCTTTTGCCACAGTGGCGAAGTCTTCACCATTGAGAATGCGTTTGCGAATTTTCATAATTTCGTTGTAAGCCGCCAAAGTATCTGCAGGTGCTGCGTCTCGGTTTACTTGCTTTAATATGTGACAAGCCCTTATATCATATTTCATACGTTCGCAGGCTTCGTTGATAATTTTTTCGTCCACCTCTTTATCGGTCAGATATTGGCTTGCGGCTTGTTCTCTATAGCCGGCCAATTCATTTTGCAGACGAGTAATGGTGTCGAGTTGCAAAGCTAATGCTTCTGCATATTTCAATCTGAAATCAACATAGAGGTCTATATAATTATCCAAATCCGCTTTAGTAGTTGTTTGCAAATTGTTGTTTTTTGCAAAGGTATTTTTAAATTCCGACAATTTGATTTCTTCTTTGTTGATTTTGACGACAACAGGGTCGTTGTTTTGAGCTGTAGCCATTACAACAACCGATAGCAACAAAGCAAGAAGAACTAATTTTGAATATTTCATATTTTCAATTTTTATTTTTTAATCATTGAGTAATTACTTATCTGGAATAGTTAGGTGCTTCTCTGGTGATGGTTACATCGTGAGGGTGGTTTTCGGTAACTCCGGCACTTGTAATTTTTACAAAGCGGGCCTTTTGAAGAGCAGGAATATCTTTGCTACCGGTGTAGCCCATGCCGGCACGCAAGCCGCCGATAAGTTGATGAACCACTTCTGAAAGGCTGCCTTTGTAAGGTACTCTTCCTACAATACCTTCCGGAACCAATTTTTTAATGTCATCTTCATCGTCTTGGAAATAGCGGTCTTTTGAACCTTTTTGCATGGCATCCAATGAACCCATTCCACGATAAGCTTTGTATTTTCTGCCTTCAAAAATAATTGCTTCACCCGGAGATTCTTCTACGCCTGCAAACAAGGAGCCGGCCATAATGGTGGAAGCGCCTGCTGCCAAAGCTTTTACAATATCTCCACTATATCTGATGCCGCCATCAGCTATCAAAGGAATACCTGTTCCTTGTAATGCTTTGGCAACATTGTAAACAGCTGCCAATTGAGGTACGCCGATACCGGCGATGATTCTTGTGGTGCAGATAGAACCCGGTCCGATGCCGACTTTTACTGCGTCAGCACCGATTTTTGCAAGGTCTAATGCAGCTTCCGGAGTGGCAATATTGCCCACCACTAATTCAACATCAGGATAGGATTGTTTAATCATTTTCAGGTGGTCCATCACATTTTTTGAATGACCATGAGCGGTGTCTAAAACAATGGCGTCAACACCGGCATTGTACAAGGCGTCCACTCTTTCCATGCTGTCTTTGGAAATGCCGACTGCTGCTGCAACACGTAATCTGCCCATGTGGTCTTTGCAAGCATTGGGTCTTGCCTTTATTTTGATGATATCTTTGTAGGTAATCAAACCGACAACTCTTCCGTTGATGTCAATAACCGGCAATTTTTCTATTTTGTGTTCTTGTAGAATATCTGCCGCCTCTTCAAAATTGGTGAATTCGTTGATAGTGATAACATCCTTTGTCATAATTTCTTTAATCGGGCGACTGGTATTTCTTTCGAATCGAAGGTCACGATTGGTGACAATACCTTGCAATTTGCCGTCAGCATCTACTACAGGAATGCCCCCTATGCGATATTCTTTCATCATGGCATTGGCAGCACCGACTGTTGCATCAATATTGATGGTAACAGGATTGATAATCATACCGTTTTCGGCACGTTTTACTTTTTTTACTTCCGTAGCCTGTTCTTCAATAGACATATTCTTATGAATAACGCCAATACCGCCTTCTTGTGCAATGGCAATGGCCAAAGTGGATTCTGTAACTGTATCCATAGCTGCAGAAACAATCGGTATGTTCAATCTTATATTTTTGGTAAACTGTGTGGCTAAATTAACTTCTTTTGGAAGCACTTCGCTATAAGCGGGAACTAACAATACATCGTCGTAGGTGTAGCATTCACCGATAAATTTATCTTTTTCAAATTCGAATGTCATCATTTTATTGTTTTTAGTTTGTTAAATAATAGGTTTTTACACCTTTTTTGCTTAAACTGCAAAGATATAATTTTTAATTGAATTTTACTTATTTTTCTATTTTTAATTTTTGTCCGATATTAATTCTGTCACTTGACAGGTGGTTGCTCTTCTTGATTTTGTCAATGGTAGTGCCGTATTTTTTTGCAATTTGTGATAAAGTATCGCCACTTTTTACGGTGTAAGTGATTGTAGTAGAATTGTTTGGTTTTTGATTGTTTTTGTTGGAAGAGTTTTTGCTTTCCTTTGAACCGACTATTAATTTTTGTCCGATATAAATTTTGTCGTTTTTCAAGTTGTTCCAAGTCATAATTTTGGAAACTGTTGTGCCATATTTTTGTGCTATTTTTCCTAATACATCACCTGATTTTACAGTATGGTAGACAGGATTGACAACTAATTGGCTGGAAGCCACATGTATTGCTGTCGGAGTGGCCGTAATGGTGTATATGCTGTCTTTTGTTAAGACTGTACTGTCAGTGAGGGTGCTGTCTGTTGCCGATAATGCTGTGTCGGGCTGATATTCCATATAGAGGCTGTCTTCCACTTGGCGGAATCGTTCCAATTTGTTTTTCGGCAGATAAATGGGGTAGGTACATGGCAACTGTTGGGAAACAATACACGGATTCAGTTTTGTAAATAATGAGCGGTCTATACAGAGCATATTCAAAAAATGTGCTTGAGAGCAAGATTTTTGTAAAAAAACAGTGTCCATGGCTTCTACTTTTTGCACTTTGGGAATGATATGATGAAAATGATAATAGTTGGCTAAATAGGCATTGGTTATCAAATCGGGAATGATATTTTTGTTGACCAAAGTGCCGACATGGTAGATGTCCCAAATATTAAAAGTATCTTTGTCAATTCTATCAATGGTATTGTTCAAATTTTGAATGGAATTGGCATAGGCAATGATGGCATGCCAAATGTTTTCATCTTGGAAGTAGATGGCTTTCAATCTTTTTATGGCGATAAATGTTGCTTTGCCGATGTCAAGTCTTTCGTCAATGGTGTCGTTGATGAGCAATTGTTCTTTCACTGCCCAGGCATAGGGCAATGCCCACACCCCTTTGCGTTGATATTTGTCTTGGTAGCCGTTGTTCATATTGCTGACAGCTAATGGAATATATCTAAATTCACTTGGCAGGTTGTTGGCTGTTAAGCAAGAATCTATCAAAACGGAATAGGTGAAAAATATTCCGAGTTTGGTAGCGGTTTCACTGCGTTGTTGGATTTGTTGATTGATATTTGCGGCTAAAATTTGATTGTAGGGCAAGTCAATGTTCAAATTCAAACTTTGAATTTGTTTGCTGTAAAGGCTGTCAACAAAAGAATGTTCTTGGCAAAAAACTGATGGAGAAAGCACAAAAAGACACCATAGAATCAATATTTTGATTATTCTATTTACATGTCTATATGTGTTGCCATTGTTTGTCATCCCATCAATCCACGTCCTTGTTTGTTAATTTTGTTTTCTTCTTTTAATTCGCTGAGAATTTTGTCTAACAATCCATTGATAAAATTTCTGCTTTTGGGTGTGCTGTAATATTTAGAAATTTCAATGTATTCGTTCATGGTAACGCGAATGGGGATAGAAGGGAATTCGCAAAATTCGCAAATGGCCATTTTCAGCAAAATAGCATCCAAGAGTGCAATACGATCTATTTCCCAATTGCGTATGTTGTTGGCAATAATGGCAGTATATTCTTTGTCGTGTTGCAAAGTGCGGTCAAACAAATCTATCACCAATTGCCTGTCTTCACAAGTGCCGTCTGCTTCTATTTTGAAGATAGATGGCATTTTTTTGTCGTTACTTTGTTTTTCAGACCAATTTTTCAAAGTATGATAAACCAACAAAACTGCATCATTATAATCGTGTAGCCAATGCAGTTTTAAGTCGCCAAAATAGTTGTTCATCATTTCATTGCCCAAGAAAAACTTTTCTGTTACATTTAAAATAAATTGTTTATCTTCCGAAAAAGAATGTTCCGGTGATTGCATGTATTCTATAAATACTTCGTGATTGCTTAATTGGTTATAGACATCTTTTATAAACAACATATTGATGTCGTTGTACCAAGTGAGATTTCTTGCACGAAGCAATGCTTGTAAGTCGGTGTTTTGCTGAATTTTCTTTATAAATTGATTGTCAACAAATTTCATATTTGGTTTGAGGTCGCTTTCACTGGGAAGATATTTTTGTTTTTTCTTCTCAATCACTTTTTCAGCATGGAAAGCAAGAGCATCAAATAGTGTGATGAGGGATAGATAGAGATCGTATAAATCGGAAAAATTAGTCAACAAATGCTTTTTTGCATGTTCCATGTTGTTGGCATTGGAAACATGGTAAGCATATATTGCCTGCATTACTTTTATCCGTATAAAACTTCTTCCTATCATCTGCTTTTTTGAAACTGCAAAGGTACAACTTTTTTTTCAAATAAATCCACCTGTCAATGTATTACGAAAAAAATGCCTTTTAGGTTGTATCATTTTATTTTTTTTTGTAATTTTGCATTTTAATCATCAAAATAATTTATATATGAGAAAACAAATATTACTTTGGGTGCTGGTAGCACTAATGGGATTCACAAAAGCCCAATCGGTAGAAGTATATACTATGCCGAATTATCAGTTAGGAGATTTATTAACGTCAGGGGATACGGTTGATGTATATTATGACATATATGGAAAACCCCTTTCAGAGTGGTTTACAGTAAAAAATGCTACCGAAGAAACTGTCAGTTTGGTAATCAAGCAAACTATTTTGGATTCAGTAGAAGGTGCAGACATAAGTTTTTGTTTTGGAAATTGTTACGACCCCGGTACCACACAAAGTGCAGCCGTTAATTTGGTCAGTGGTGGAACAGAAGTTCTACAGGCTGAATATAAATTGACAGCAGGTACGGCTCCTACTATGGTGAAATATGAAGTTTGCATGTCTGACGAGGTAGTGTTTGAAATGGTGATTGTATATCATGTCAATGTGGGCATAGCAGAGCAAGGTGCTAATCAATGGTCGGTGTATCCAACAGTTGCTACAGATTTATTCCATATACAAGGTGATCATTCTTCAGCTGTAGTGGATTTGTTTGATGTATCCGGCAAATGTGTAAAAACAGCCCATATAGGACAACAGGCAACATTGGATATTGCAGATTTAAGTGAAGGAATTTATTTAGTAAGAATCATTGCCGACAAGCGTATCTATGTCAGCAAGATAGTAAAAAAATAATAGGACATTATTTTTATAATTTCATAGAGTTGTTAGATGTCATTGATGATATTCTAACAACTTTTTTTATCTTTCGGCAAATATTTTTACAATATTTATAATGGTTTCAATGGATTTTTCCATGCTTTCCAATACTACATATTCAAATTTTCCATGAAAATTGTGGCCTCCTGTGAATAAATTGGGGCAGGGAAGACCCTTGTAGGATAGTATGGCACCATCGGTGCCGCCACGAATCGGAACTATTATGGGTTCCACTCCGGCTTGCAGGGCGGCTTCTTTGGCAATGTCAACAATAAATTGTACCGGTGCAATCTTTTCTTTCATATTGTAATATTGGTCGTGTATTTGGCAGGCGATGCAGTTGTTGTATTTTTTGTTGAGTGTTTCTACTATTTGCAATAAGATATTTTTCTTGTTTTCAAACAATTGCTTGTCATGGTCACGAATAATATATTTCAATGTAGTGCTTTCTACACAGCCCGTCATGGATGTCAGCAGGAAAAATCCTTCATGGCCGGCTGTCAATTCGGGTCTTTCACGTTCAGGAAGCATGCTTTGCAATTCCATGGCTATCAATTGTGAGTTGACCATCACGCTTTTTGCTTCGCCCGGGTGCGTGTTTTTGCCATGAATGCTAATTTCGGCTTGTGCAGCATTGAAATTTTCGTATTCTATTTCTCCAATTTTTCCACCGTCTATGGTGTAGGCAAATTGTGCTTTGAAATCGTCAACATGGAAATTGTCAACGCCACGACCTATTTCTTCATCGGGAGTGAAGGAAATACAAATGGTTCCGTGTTGAATTTCAGGGTGTTGTATCAAATATTCCATAGCACAGATAATTTCTGTAACACCAGCTTTGTCGTCAGCTCCCAACAAGGTGGTGCCGTCAGTACAGATGATGGTTTGTCCGATATAGTTTTTTAAATCTTTGAAAGTGGCAGTATCTAATTCATTTTCTTCATTTAAAGGAATATTCTCTCCATTGTAATTTTCAATAATTTGCGGGTGTATGTCGGCTCCGGAAAAGTCGGGGGAGGTGTCCATGTGGGCAATAAAGCCGATGGAAGGTATATTTTTGTCGGTGTTGGCAGGCAATTGTGCTATGACAATGCCATAGGAATTGCAAACAACATTTTCCAAGCCGATAGTTTTTAATTCTTCTGCCAATAGGTTGGCAAAGTCCATCAAAGCGGGTGTGCTGGGATAGGTGTTGCTGTTTTCATCCGACTGCGTGTTGTAACTAATGTATTTTAAAAAGCGGGTTAGAATTTTCTCTTTCATCATATTAGTCGTTTCCAAACATCATTAAATAAGATTTGATAAAGTCGTCCAAGTCTCCGTCAAGGACGGCTTGGGCATTGCCGGTTTCGTAGCCGGTGCGGTTGTCTTTTACCAATTTGTAAGGGTGTAGCACATAGTTGCGAATTTGCGAGCCCCATTCAATTTTCTTTTTATTGCCTTCCAATTCATCTTTTTTGGCATGTTTTTTTTGCAATTCTATTTCATACAATTGCGATTTCAACATTTGTATGGCTTTTTCTTTGTTTTGCAGTTGAGAACGTGTTTCTTGACATTCAATAACAATGCCGGAAGGCTGGTGGTGGAGTCGAACGGCGGTTTCCACCTTGTTGACATTTTGTCCGCCGGGACCGCTGCTGCGGAAAGTATCCCAGACAATGTCGTTGGGATTGACAACAATATTGATATTTTCATCTACAACAGGATAGGCAAACACCGAGGCAAACGATGTCTGTCGTTTGTTGGCGGCATTGAAAGGCGATAGGCGTACCAAACGGTGAACACCGTTTTCTCCTTTGAGATTGCCATAGCCATAGGCACCTTCTAATTCTATGGTAACAGATTTAATTCCTGCCACATCTCCGTCTAATCGGTCTAATTCTTTGACTTTGTAGTTGTGGTTTTCAGCCCAGCGGGTGTACATTCTTAGCAACATTTCCGTCCAGTCTTGGCTGTCGGTGCCGCCTGCCCCTGAATTGATGGTAAGGATAACGCTTAAACGGTCTTCTTCGCC
>JAEEGK010018907.1_pt1 | contig 14844 bp, 9 predicted proteins | sample 8958771 | NCBI WGS metagenome assembly JAEEGK01 (sample SAMN16246547, study PRJNA631951) | gut metagenome | biome: gut microbiome; feature: rumen; material: SC-attached | host: Bos | place: Iran: Karaj | collected 2018-10 | reverse complement strand
ATCAACAACGACACATCGAAACTGCGCGACACCTTCGCAACCCTCTTCTTTAACGATACGGCGACCACCGAGACCGACACCATCAGCGTCAAATTCTCGTCGAAAAAGAAGGTGTCAAAAGACAAAAAGGAATCCAAACCCAAGGACACCGGCATCGACAGCCTGCATTTCAGGATCAAGAGCAATTTCAGCGGCGACTTTGACATTCAGAAGAAGATAACAATCTCAATACCAATACCTTTGGACAACATCGACACCACGATGCTGAGGCTTTATGAGGTGGTGGACAGCTCCTTTGAGGACGACCGCACACAAAAACTCCTGAAATCCGTCCGCCTTGACTCGGCGCATTACCGTCTGTGCTTCAAGCGTCCCATCTTGGGCGACATCGTTTGGTATCCGACGTTTGACTCGATAGTCAGACCCGATTGGTACACAGCCACTTACAACGAGACACGCGACACCGTAAACATCGAAGTCACCGACTCGGCGATGATTTACAAGTCAAAATTCCCCAACATCCTGAAATACCGCAACGAATTTTACCTCGACCAAGTGCAGAAAATCCGCGACTCGGTATCGACCGTCATCATCAACCAAAAGATTGTAAAATACGACCGTCCAAGCCGCGACACCATCACCATAAAACTCGACAAAGCGCCATCCCGGGGCGTTGAAATTTCGGCAATCAACGTCGAAAAACTCCCCGCAGACGCCTTTGAGACCATTCAGAACGACGACCGCATCACAATCATAATCCGTGACACGGCGGCGTTGCACAAGGACACGTTGGCGTTGAAATTCAACACCTTCGACCGCCTCGTCCGCAACAAGAGCGGCAAACTCATCGAAAAGGTTTACAAGGACACGCTGTTTGCGATTTACAAGATAAAATTCCAACGTCTGCGTCAACCGCAACTACTTGGCACAGACACGATTGTGTTCCCCTTTGAACGCGCATTGAAATCCAAACCCACAGTAACCCTCGTTGACCTTCCGCGCAAAGGTTCGGCGTGGTACAAGGACAGCCTGTCGGCGAAGAGGGACACGTTTATGATAATTTCGGACGACAACGCCTTCCGTCAGTTGGACACCATCAAATACGTGATTTCATACCCGACGCTCACCAAGACGGAGGCGGACACAATCAAGACAGACACAATGCAGATAGTGCGCCCGGTGGTCAAAACCGACGTTGCGCCCACCGACCGCCGACGCCGCAGCGAGATTGGCAAGGAAGGTCAGAAACAGAAAGCGGAACAGGACAAGAAACTGACCAAGGCGACCGTCAATATGCCGTTGCAATACGAAATGGACATTGATACCGTCAATACCAAAAACCGCATCATCTCCTACCCCTTCGAGCCGGGCAAGCAATATATGTTAGAAATTGACGACTCCACTTTTACGTCAATCTACGGCACGCCAAACCTTTATGTCAATTCCAAGGCAAAAATCCGCGAGCTCGATTATTACGGGCAGTTGAACATCGACATCCAAAACATCGGCTACATCGAGCGTATGCCCGACATCGACGAGGACATCCCGCCGTTTGAAAACCTTGACACGAGCCGCGCCCTTCACAAGCGTTTTGACCCGCGCGACACGATGGCCGTGCAGCACACCCAAATCACGGAAGGTCAGATACTTGTCTGCCTCTGCGACGCCAAGGGAAAGGTCAAGTATTCGCAGGCAATCACCGCCGACAGCGTGGTAAAATTTGAGTACATCCTGCCCGCCGACTACAAGGTGAAACTCATTCACGACCGCAACGCCAACGGCAAGTGGGACACCGGCAAGTACATCGAGCAAAGCTACCCCGAGCGCACCATCGAATTCCCAAAGAATCAGTTGGTCAAGTCGAAGTGGACAACGGAATTGGTGTGGAAACTGTGACGGCTAATTATAACAACGGAAAACACAGAATACACGGAAAATAATTCCGTGATTTCAGTGTTTTCCGTTGTTTAAAAAAAAACAATACGTAAAATGAAAAAAGCGACAACAACATACATCTGTCAGCAATGCGGCGCGACGAGTCCGAAGTGGCTCGGCAAATGTCCCTCCTGCGGGCAATGGAACACTTACAGCGAGGAAATCGTGCAGACCACGACACGTTTTAGCGGCGGCGGGGTGAGCGCAACAGGACGCGCCACCGCTGCCAAGCCGTTGCCAATATCCGAAATTGCAACCACCGAGGCAGCCCGCATCGACACCAACAACAACGAATTCAACCGCGTGCTCGGCGGCGGCATCGTGCCCGGCTCGGTGACACTTATCGGCGGCGAACCCGGCATCGGCAAATCCACATTGTCGCTACAAATTGCACTCAACATCCCCCAAAAAACTCTCTACGTATCGGGCGAGGAAAGCGCAAGTCAAATAAAACTCCGCGCCGACCGTCTCAAATCCACCACCGACAACTGCCTCATCCTCTGCGAAGTAACAGTTGAAAACATCATTCCGCACATCCGCGAGACCAAGCCAGGACTTGTCATCATCGACTCCATCCAAACCCTCCGCACCGAATCGGTGGAATCGTCGCCCGGCACAGTGACGCAAATCCGCGAGTGCGCCGACATCCTCATCCGCCACGCCAAGGAAAACAATGTCCCCATAATCCTCATTGGTCACATCAACAAGGACGGCAACATCGCAGGACCAAAAATCCTCGAACACATGGTGGACACGGTGTTGCAGTTTGAGGGCGACAGTTCGCACGTTTACAGGGTGCTGAGGGGCATCAAAAATAGGTTTGGCACCACGTCGGAGGTTGGAATTTTTGAGATGTTGGGCAACGGCTTGCGCGAAGTGGCAAATCCGGGCGAATTGTTGCTGCATCAGCACGACGGCAATACATCGGGCGTTTCGGTGGCGGCGGCAGTGGAAGGGTTGCGACCGTTTGTAATTGAAATTCAGAGTCTTGTGGCGACGGCTGCATACGGTGTGCCTCAGCGCAGCACTACGGGTTACGACCAAAAACGCCTCAATATGCTCCTCGCCGTCCTTGAACGCCGCGCAGGGTTCAGGCTCGGCACGAAGGATGTTTTTCTCAATGTTGCGGGCGGCATCAAGATAATCGACACGGCGATGGACTTGGCGGTGATGGTTGCCGTCCTGAGTAGCGACCTCGACATCCCCATCGACCCACAGACCTGTTTTGCAGGCGAAGTAGGCCTCACCGGCGAAATCCGCCCCGTCTCCCGCGTGGAACAGCGCATCACCGAAGCCGAAAAACTCGGTTTCCGCCGCATCGTAATATCTTCCGGTCACAAGAAAAACACAGCGATAATGCACACGACGTCTATTGAGATTGTGCATTGCGGGAAAATAGAAGAAGTGTTCCGGGGGCTGTTTGTGGGGAAAAGGTGAAAGCCCCCGGAGCACCACTATTCATGCTGAATCTTCACAACCACGGCGAGAGTTTCCTTCTTGACGCACATGGCGTTGAAGCGGAATGTTGAAGTGCCTTGGCTTTCGGTCTCTTTGAGGGAGAAGGTCTTGGGACCCATAATTTTGAAAATCTTGTTTTCGTAATCGCCCTTTACCTCTGCCATTTTCTTCTCAATCTCCTCGATGTTGAGCGGCACGAGCGAGTAGAGGACATACAGATAGTCAGTGCCTTTCTGTGCGTCCATCTCGATGTAATGCTTTTCGTCGGGGAATGCAACGCGCGAATTTACATAGTCGAGATACGGGCTTATCAATTTGGACTGCGGGAAGATGTGGTAAGTCTGGTTGGTGAGGTCAGTGCCAAACACATAGACGTATGCAGGCTGATTGTTGCCGATGTAAACCCTGAAACGTGTGCCGCCTTGGTATGCCTTGTCAATCTCAATTACCGAACCATTGACCTTGCCTGACATCAACGTATTGTCGCTAAGCATAAGCTTGATATTGCCCGACAGCTTGGAAACGTCGATGTTTTTGCCATCGGGAGTCTTGATGCGAAGTCTGGACGTCTTGCAAAATTCCTTGTCGTAGGTATTGTCCTCATCATATTTGACGCCATTCTCCTTGGATTTATTGACATTGTCCTCGTAGGACGATTTGGTGTAGGTGTAATTGTAGGTATAATTGTAGGTGTAATTGTAGTCGTCGGAGGTATAATCGACCTCGGTGTAACCATTCCACGAGCCATCGTCGCCGTCATCGTAATAATAATTGTAATCATTATCAGAATAATCGGCGTAGTAGTCATTGTCATTGAAATCATAATCATCATAACCGTAGTCATAATCATTATTGTCAACCTTCTTGCCGTCGTCCTTTTTGCCATCATCCTTTTTGCCATCGTCTTTCTTGCCATTGTCTTTCTTGCCATTGTCCTTAATGAAATCGCTGTAATTGATGCCATATTGGTCGGCGATTTGCTTCAGGAAATCCTCGTCAACAAGGACGTAGTTTTTGTCATTGTTATTGACGTCGTGCTTGTCCCTGTCGTTATTGTTGTTGGGCTGGACGTAGCCTCCGCCGTAATCAGCCTCGTTGAGGGACGTATTGAAATTGAGGTTGGCTGTGGTCTGGTCCACCGTCACGCCGTTCAATTGCGACGAAATCTCGAAGGCATAATAGCACCAGCAGGCGTATGTGTAATACGAACACCAGAAGTATCCAGCCTTGCCCCAATCGGTGCCCCATGAATTTTGAACCAAGAATGCGCCGCCATTGAGCCTATTGTCGTCGTATGCAACTACTGCGAGAGCGTGTCCGCCGTACTGATATGCAGGACTCTCCGTGGGCCACCACTCGCCGTTGGCATTCATGCCAGTGGACGCCGACATCGACTGTGGGCAATTGAACGCCGCCAATACAGGATGTCCAGCCGCCAATGCAGTCTTGGTGGAGGTCACTTTCATAGCCAAGTTGTTGTAATCGAAAAACAGCTTGGTGTAGTTGAGGATTTTGTTTTGAGCCGCCAATGTCTTCCAATTGGACGGAATTTGGTTGGAGCCGATGCAGGCGGGGCTCTGCGGGTAGAGCGAGAGTTTCACCGCGCCGGTAGTTTTGAGCCATTCGCATGCTTTCCTGATGTCGGTGCCGGCAGCGCAGTTGGTGGTGCTCTGCGTCAGGATGTTGACGTATGTATAGCACGGCAGGAATGCATTTTTGGTGATTGTGGCGCGATTGGTGACGCCATTTTTCATAGCCCAGACCATAGTCGCGATGCAATACGTTGACGACCAGGCTGTGCAAGTGCCGGTCTGTCCCTGGTGTCCAGGCACGGGCGTGAATTTTTGCAATGACACAGCCGCCGGCAGATTGCTGCTGATGTCGCGAGTCATCGGCGCTTTTTGAGGCGTATTTTTAGCCAGGACAGTGTCAATCTCGCATCCTGTCATGAATTGCGCATTGGACTGCACCGCCGTAAGCACCGCCAATGACAATGCAAGCGTTTTGATTAGATTTTTCATATAATTTTGGTTTTATTTGATGAAGTAAAAATCGCCGAAGATAGAGGAGTTTTCCCACGGAATCTGCTCCGTGCCCATCGCCTTCGATGCATTGTAAACCTCGTTTCTTACATTCTTGAACACATCTTCGATTTTATCACCGGGATGCATGATTGCCTTGGCGAGACGCTCGGTGTAAAGTCCGTTTTGACCCGTGCCGTCGGAAGCCGTCTTGCCGGGGGCGGTAGCGTATGCCACGAATGTGCCTTTGGGCGCGTTCATCTGGGCGAGACCGCCGTCGCCGGAGGCTGACCTCGATACAGACGCGAAGGGGTTGTTGCGGCAGGCGTCGAGGATGATGATGTTGAGGTCATTGCCGGCATATTCGAGCTGACCAAGCACCTTGTCGATGCTGACACACTCATCATCAACTTCCTGCTCGCGTTTTACGGATGCAGTCACCGGCACAAGGTAATTGACGCCATTGACCTGAAGACCATGTCCAGCATAATAGAACAAGCCTACCGCGTTCTGCGCCTTCAACTTGTCGCCAAAATCGTAAATCTTGTCCGTCATCGACTTGCGGTCGAGGTCGGTGAAACACATCACCTCAAAGCCCAATGAGCTGAGAGTCTTGCTCATAAGCCTTGCATCGTTGGCAGAATTGTTGAGAGGCGTGATGTGCTGATAGGCGGCGTTGCCGATGACGAGCGCAATGCGTTTTTGCGTGGACACCGCGTCGGATTTGTTGAGAGTGATGTAACGTGCGGCTGCATTCACCGTGCCGCCGTCGTTTTTGACAGATGCCTCGATGGTATTTCTGCCGGGCGACAATGTGATTTCGTATTCAAAGGAGTAATCGCAATCAGACGTAACAACCGTAAAGCCCCTCGAAACCGCCTTTTTGATTTGCGGCTGACCGTTGACCGTTACCACAACTTCCGTAATTGGTGTCTTGGAAGATACGCAGAGCTTGATTTTTTGTTTAGAATCGGTGGTCTCGGTGTTGATCATCTGGGGCGTAGTCCAAGAAACTTCGGGTTTTGCGACGCTCTGGTTTTCGGCTTTTTCCTCGGCAAGTTCGCCGTTTGCAAAATTGCCGGTTACGGAAGTGCCGTCGCTATTGAACATCGTGCCTTTGCCATGGGCGGCATTGTTCTTGAGCTCGCCGATGTAACGGACGCCGGTGGATGCATTTTCCAACGTGCCTTTACCGTTGGCTGCTCCATTGTGGAATACGCCTGTGATAGTCCAGCCAGTGTAGCACGAGAGGAAACCATTGCCCTCGGGAACGCCGTTTTTCATCTCGCCGGAATAAAGTCCTGTCTCGGTGAGACGCATGCCAAAGCCGTTCTTGTCGCCGTACATAAGTTTGAGGTCACGTTCGGGAATCTCCCTTACGAGGTTGCCATCCCTGAATACGCCCGACACTTTCTTGCCGGTTTTTACGTCATACTCAACGCCCTCGCCGGTAAAATCATTGTCATTGAACTGACCGTACCATATTGAGCCCTCCTTGTTGTCAATCAATGCGCCGTAGCCAGTGGCGCTGCCATCCAAGAAATTGCCGATATATACGTTGCCGCTTTCCTTGAATTCTATATTGACAAAGCCGCTCACCTTGTCGTCTTCAAAAGAACCTTCATAACGGTCACCTTCAGGAGTATAATAAACGCCGTCGCCGTGGCTCTGTCCGTTCTTAAACTCGCCGAAATATACGCTGTGGTCTTCATACACCATGACGCCGTAGCCATTGTCGCAGTCGCCGCTCACGCAGCCCTCCACGTTGTTGACATTGAGTTCGCCGACGTAGCGGTCTTTTTCCCAAAGTCCGGCCTTCTGCTTGCCGTCGGGGGTGGTCAACGTTCCGAAACCATGGAACAGGCTTCTGAGAAACTCGCCGTCGTATCTCGAACCGTCAGCGTCGCTGTACACGCCCTGTCCGCTGAAATAGCCGTCCTTCCAATTGCCTTCGTAGGTGGAGCCGTCTTCAAAAATCGCAACGCCATAGCCATTCTTGCAATCGCCGTTCAGGCAGCCTTCCGAAACTTCCTCTTCATAGATTTCGTCGTCGTTCCAGATGTCGGTGGAAGACGTGCCGTCGTCGAAGAAGGCTGTGCCTATGCCCTGACGTATGCCGTGCTCCCAGTGTCCGAAATACCTCTGACCGTCTTCGCCCCAGATGTAAGTGCCTTTGCCTGAAAACTCGTCGTCAACGAAGTTGCCAGAGTAAACGTCGCCTCCATAGAAAATCAACGTACCCGAGCCATTGAACTTGCCGTTCTTGAAAAAGCCAGAGTAACGGTTGTTTTCAGCATCGACATAAACGCCATAACCGTCCTCACAATTGCCGCTTATACACTGTGAATAAGACTTCCCGGCGGCGAGGATCAACGCTGCCAGCAGCAGAATTTTGCATTTTGGTTTCATAATGTAGTTGAAGTTTGTTCTTTTTTTCTTTGGTGCAAATTTATATAAAATTTTATAAATTCACCAACAATTCATATTTTTGCGCAAACATATTCAACCGATAAAAATGACGGATCAATCTCAGAACAATACCAAGGCAAAGCGCCCAGCACGGATTTCGTGGATTGTAAAACCGCAGGCTCTCTCGCTCACGGAGTGGCAGAGGGCGTTGCGCAGACAAGTGGCGCAGGAGGAAAACATGGAGTGCAGCGAGCCAGACGCCGAGCACCTGCCCGGCGAATACAACGTGACCAACGCCGCAAAGACGCAGACCTACAAGGTGGTGTACCGTGGCGAGGATTGCGGCTGGAACTATTGCTCGTGCATGGACTTCAAGACCTCGCACCTCGGCACGTGCAAGCACATCGAGCGCGTCAAGATTTGGATAGAGGACAATAATCTCCCCGTGCACACCGAACTGCCGCCGTATTCGTCTGTATATCTGTCATATACCGAGGGACGACAGGTTAAAATCCGTGTCGGTAGCTATTGCAGGAAAGAATTTTTGGCACTTGCAGAGCGGTATTTCGACGAGGATGGCGTGATGCTGCCAAACCTTTTGGACGAATTTGACGTGCTGTTCATCGACGGCAAAAAGATTGATCCGTCGTTCCGTTTTTATCAGGACGCCATCGACTACATCATAGAACAGCGCGAACGCAAATACCGCGAGGAGATTGTCAAAGGCTACACCGACGAAAAACTCGACTCACTCCTCGCCACAAAACTATTCCCCTACCAAAAGGAGGGCGTGAAATTTGCCTTCAAGTGCGGGCGCTCAATCATCGCTGACGAGATGGGTCTCGGCAAAACCGTGCAGGCCATCGCAACAGCCGAAATGCTGAGGGATTCGAGCCTTGCGGAGAGTGTGCTCGTAGTCTGTCCGACATCGCTCAAATATCAATGGCAAAGGGAGATAGAGCGTTTTGTGCCGGGAGCATCAACAATTGTTATAGAAGGCACGCCCGACAAGCGCAAATTGCAATACGAATCGTCAGAAACATACAAGATAGTATCCTACAATTGCGTAGCCAAGGACGTAAAACTCCTGGAACGGATACACGCCGACATCCTGATAATGGACGAAGTGCAACGCCTGAAAAATTGGAAGACACAGATTTCGATGGCGGCGCGCAAGATTCAGTCAGACTACGCCGTGATACTTTCGGGCACGCCGTTGGAAAACCGCCTCGAGGAACTCTACACCGTTATGGAATTTGCCGACAGCTTTTTGTTGAGTCCATTCTGGCAGTTCAAGGCTGACTGCATACTCACGGACGGCGGCGGCAAAGTAATTGGCTATCAAAATCTTAACAAAATCGGCGAAAAAGTGAGCGGACGCCTCATCCGCCGCACTAAAAAACAGGTGGCTCTCCAGATGCCGCGCCGCATGGACAAAAACCTCCTCGTTGCAATGACCGAGCAGCAGAAGGACATGCACGACGAACTCAAATCGCAGGTTGCACAACTCGTCCTGAAATGGCGGCGTCTGCACTTCCTGCCCGAAAAAGACCGTCAAAAACTCCTCATCCTGCTCTCACAGATGCGCATGGTGTGCGATTCCACGTTCATTCTCGACCAACAGTCGCGCCACGACACCAAGGTGGACGAGACGATGGACATCCTGCAACCGTTTCTTGAAGAGGGCGACGAAAAGGTTGTCGTCTTCAGTCAGTGGGAACGCATGACGCGCCTCATCGCCGCCGAGCTTGACAAAATCAACGTCAATTACGTCTATCTCCACGGCGGCATCCCCTCGTCGAAGCGCAAGGACATCATTTCTACCTTCAATGACGACAATACCTGCCGCGTGTTCCTATCGACAGACGCGGGCAGCACGGGTCTAAATTTGCAGACCGCCTCGATGGTCATCAACCTCGACCTGCCGTGGAATCCCGCCGTACTCGAACAGCGCATCGCCCGCATATATCGTCTTGGCCAGGAGCGCAATATTCAGGTTATCAACCTAATAAGCAAGGAGTCCATAGAAGAGTCGATGCTCGACAAGCTGAAATTCAAGTCGGCGATGTTTGAGGGCGTGCTTGACAACGGCGAAGACACCATCTACCTCGGCGACAAGTCAAACTTCGAGATGATGATGGATACTCTCTCTGAGGCGATGGACGACACCCAAAAGCCAAAGCGTCACACATCCAACGACAACCGCAAGCCGACGCCGACAGTAGTTGAGGGTGATATTTTTGCCGTCAATACCAACAATGCCGCCCCAAACGCAAGCCCCAAGCAAGGCAAGCCCGACAGCGCACCTCAGCCACAACAAGAGATGACGCCGCAGGAACTCTTGGCGCACGGAATGGCGTTTTTCAAAGGGTTGGCAAAGACACTCCAATCGCCCGAAGACACGCAAAAACTTGTGGATTCCATCGTTGAGACCGACCCTCAGACGGGGCAATCGCACCTAAAAATTCAAGTACCTGACAAAGAGACTGTTGGCACGCTGCTCGGCGCGATAGGAAAATTGTTTGCAAAATAATTTTCAATGTAGATTCAACGTTTCAACTATAATACCGAATGTCTAACCCATTAAACCCTTAAAGCCATGTTTCCAAAAGCAAAAGTAGGATTGATTTTCGCAGCAGGAATGTTGCTCACATTCGGCGGAATGGTTGCCGCCCTCGCATACGCCAACAAGGTGCTTGGCAATAAGCCGACACCCGACCCCACCCCCGATTCCGGCAGCGGTCCAGTGAACGCCGAAGAGCCTGAGAACGTCAAAGACGAGACGGTAAACGAATAAACCTTAACAAACTTCACAGATAATGTCCCCGGAGATAATAAGAAATCTCCGGGGATTTTTTTATTCTGTCTTAAAGTAACTTATCGCCTCGGACAACTCCTCGGAGCGTTGGAAGAGGATTGCGCTGTTTTGGGCGACTTCGTCGGAGATGCCGGCGAAATGGCGGGTCACTTGGGTGAAGTTTTGAACCGCTGAATTGATGCGTGCACCGGCTTGTGCCTGTTCCAAACTTGACGAGGAAATCTCACGTATCAACTCCGAAGTCTTGGCAATCTCGGGCAAAACTTTAGTGAATACCTCTTGGGCGCTTTTTGCAGCCGCACTGCCTGACGTGCTCACAGAATTGATTTCCTTGGCAGCCAAGGCACTGCGCTCGGCGAGTTTGCGGATGTCGGCGGCAACCACCGAAAAACCTTTGCCCGCATCTCCCGCACGTGCAGCCTCTACGGCGGCATTGAGGGCAAGGATGTTGGTCTGGAAAGCGATAGAATTGATGATAGAAATACGGTCGGTGATTTCGTTCATAGCCGAGACGGTCTGCATCGCCGAATCATTACATTCCGATACCGACGACAACGCCGATTCAGCCATCTGCGCACCTGAAATTGAGTTTTGGGAGTTTTGCTCAACGGAGGCGGCAAGTTCCTCAATCGCCGCGCTCACCTCGTTGGTGGAGTCAGAAATATAAGCCGCCTGAGTGCGGATAGCCTGTGCGGATTGTTCCAAATCAGACGACGCCTTGTTAATACTCTTGACCTCGTGCCCTATCGATCCGAAAGTATCCCGCAAAAACGTAGTCAAATTGGCGACAGACGACCTCAGACGCCCAACTTCATCCTTTGCGCCCGACTCTTGGAGCGAGACGGTCAAGTCGCCGCCAGTCACTACACTCGTATGGACGATGGTCTCGTTGATGGGTCCGATGATTTTGCTGACGAGCGTAAGGAGCGTTATCAAGCCTATTGAAATACAAAGCGTATAGCCGATTACCTGCTCCATATTGGAACGCTCCACCCATTCGCAGACCTCCTGAATCTTGCTTTCGATGCCGCCAAGGCACTTGTTTTCAAGGGCTAACGAGAGTTCCGCCAATTGTGCGGCGTCCTTGTTGGTGGCAGAATACGCCGACACCAACGATTGCGCCGACGCAATGATCTCGCCGCTAAAAATGTCTGTCCTCGCCGCGAGGTTTTGAATCTCGCTGATATTGTTGCCTGCCTGCGCAATCAGCGACGTCACCTTCTGCGCGTCGGGCTCCAACGTTGCGGTCAGGAAATGCGAATGTGCGTCAGCAGCCTCTGAGGACAATGCGCGGTAAACCTCGTCGAGCGACAGGTACAACTGCTGCATCGACCTCACCTTGTACATATTCAGGACACATACTATGAAAATCGGCATTATGAAAAGCCAACCCGCGAGGGTGATTTTCTTGCCTAATGACAAATCCTTGAAACCCATAATCTTAAACGTTTTTAAAGTAATTGATTTTGTCTTGGAGATTCTCGACGCTCGAAGAAACGGCGTCCACGTCAGCCTCCATTTGCGAAGAGATGTCGGCAAAATCCTGAGCCGCCGCACTGATGCGCCCGACAGCCGCGCTGATATTGTCGATGCTTGAAGCCTGCTCCACACTCGACTCCGCTATCTCCCTGACCACCAAGGCATTGTTTTTGACAACAGGAATTATCTTGCTGAAAACATCATTGGTCTGTATGGTGAGTTCCACGCCCTTGGAACACACATTATCGACGTCACGGGCGGCGGATGCAGCCCTCTCGGCGAGTTTGCGCACCTCGGCTGCCACCACCGCGAATCCCCTGCCATTGTCGCCCGCACGAGCAGCCTCCACAGCCGCATTGAGGGCGAGGATGTTGGTCTGGAAAGCAATGTCGTCGATGATGATTATCTTTTCGGCAATGTCGCCCATAGCCTGCACGATGTTGTCGCTCGCGGCGGTACATTCGTCAAGTTTTTGGGCGGTGTGCTCGCAATACTCGTATGCAGAACGCGCGTTTTTGGAATTGAGTTTGATGTTGGCGGCAATGTCCTCAACAGCCATCGAAACCTCGCGCGAGGTCTGCGCCTGACTTTCGGCGCTTTGATGCAGCGACACGCCCGTCGCGCCAGTGGATTCGGCGGCAGTGGAGATGTGCTCTATGTTTTCCACCAACTGCGGCACGATGGTCTGCAATTGACCTTGCAACGAACTCATAGCAGTCTGCAATTCGGCAAAATCCTTGCTGCCCGACGTCTTGACCTGCGTATTGATGTCGCCCTGCAAAATATCGTCGGCAACCTTCTCCGCAGCCTTGATTGGAGGGGTGAGGCGGCGTTCAAAAATCCGTCCAACAACATACGCCGACAAGAATGAGAAAAACAATCCCACTATCAATTCCAATACGGAATGTATCACCCAATCCGCAAGCCAATGATACTGAGTGCGTTGTTCTTCTATTTTGTCTTTTTCGAGGGATTCAGCCTTGTTTTTCAATGATTGCGATACCTGCGCCAATTGCACCAAATCCGCCTCCTGTACTGTTGCAGGGTCGGACGCTGATTTCAAAAGCTTTGTGAAATTGGAATAATCTTGTTTGAGAGGATTGTCCTGTGGCACATCCACAGGCTGAACGGACGCAAGCACGGAAAAATCGCCCCGTTCCTTCGCGGCATTTGCTCCATACATCGCCTTGGTCGCCTCTATCCCCACCTTGGAATATAATTTTTCGGCGACAATATGCTCTTTGTTGAGGGCTGCGCTCATGTCGCTGACTACCTTGACCTTGTAAACGCTGTATATTCCGACAGAGCCAATCGGAATCAAAACCGCCATTATGACAAGAATCATACGCAGTTTCAGCCCTTTGCCGCTACTTTTTTTCATATCAATAAATTTGGTTAATATTAATGTTTTGTACCACAATTACTATTCCAATTGTTATGACGCCGGCAAATAAAAAAAGATTAAGGGAAACACGAAAAAAATTGCGTCTCCCTATGGAATATTTTTTTACTTCACTTCCTCCAATCCTCCTGTCACGCTGTCGATTATGAAGCCCCTTACCACAACGTCCTTTGCCATCAGGGGATGGTTTTTGACGGTATCGACGGTCTTGCGGACTGACTCTTCGGTGTCGTGAAAACCTTCGAGCCAATGGTCGAGGTCGATGCCGCAACGTGAAATCATTTCGAAGACCTCGGGCTTGATGCCGCGCTGCACCATGTGCGCCTCAAACTCCTTGAAACTCATGTGACAAGCCCCGCAATGACTGTGCGCCACCACCATAATCTCATTGACGCCGAGTTCATAGACCGCCACGAGAAGGCTGCGCATCGCGCTGTCAAACGGCGAAATCACAAGGCCGCCGGCGTTTTTGATGATTTTGGCGTCGCCATTTTTGAGACCGAGGGCGGCGGGCAGCAGTTCGGTCAGGCGCGTGTCCATGCACGAAAGCACGGCGAGTTTCTTGTCGGGATATTTGGAGGTCAAAAATTTTTCGTAACCCTTGGAAACCACAAACTCCCTGTTGAATGCGATGATTGAGTCTATCATAATGATTATATTTTTGGTAATTGATGGCAAAAATAATAAAAGTTTATATATTTGCAAGCGATTATTTTAATTAGCAACAATTATGACAGACCAATCAATCTTCGACGCAGAATACTACGTCATCGACATCTTCCCCACACAGATACCGGAGGAAAGGGGCGCTGAATACTCCGAGGCGGAAAAATTTTTCCTGCAGGAGCCTCACCTGACATTGCTGCGCCAAAAATTTGCACGGCTCGCCATCAAACTCGGCTGCTATTCCGACATTACTTTGGAATACAACGACCTCCAGCTGTCAACCCCGGTGCCTTCGATGATATACGATACTATAATCAATTGCAAACCAATTGACAGCATCGCCCTGCATTTTACTAATGACAATTGCGCCATCACTTACAACGGCGACGACTTGTATATGACATTTTACAATCCCGAGGACAATTTGCTGAAACTCGCAGAGAAAATCTGCGGCGCGGAAGGGTTGTTTTTGCGAAAATGATTTTTTTGAGTACATTAGCACTCGAAAATAAACTATCAACATCATCACGAACTATTCTTAAACCGAAATAATTATGGAATTTTTGGAACTTGCAAAGGAGCGTTATTCGTGCCGGATGCTCACCGACCGCCCCGTCGAACAGGAAAAAATCGACAAGATAATCGAGTGCGCCAAC
>JAEEGK010018904.1_pt1 | contig 14845 bp, 12 predicted proteins | sample 8958771 | NCBI WGS metagenome assembly JAEEGK01 (sample SAMN16246547, study PRJNA631951) | gut metagenome | biome: gut microbiome; feature: rumen; material: SC-attached | host: Bos | place: Iran: Karaj | collected 2018-10 | reverse complement strand
ACGTGATGAAATTGTTTCTTGCTGCCTTCCAGGGTGAGGACGAACTGACGGGTGGCGTGCTGCGCGAGCGGGTGATGCAACTGTCGGGCATCGTCATTCCGTTCAAGTACAACCAGCTGCTGCACCAGGCACTGGAGCAGAAGATCATCGAGAAGTCACAGCGCGACGGTCTCACCGTCTATCGTCCGTCCCCCTTCTGAAGTCTCGCCCCCCCTCTTATATCTGTCCCCTTATAGGGGACTTAGATATGAGGGGGAGACTTCCAGAACCCCCACGTTGAAAGTGAAGAGGGATTTAAGTGAAGAGTGAAGAATGAAGAGTGAAGAATTAAAGGGGTCGCTTCGCTCAAAATTAAAACAAAAATTAATAAGAAAATTTAAGCCTCGCATGTTTATGAAATACCGTTGGTTACCTCTCAAACGAACTCTTGTGCTGCGCCTGATCTGTTTTGAGTGCAATGTAGAAAGTATAGTAGTTAGCACAGGAAAGTATAGTGATTAGAAGTCAGAAGTATAGTAGTTATGCACCGTAATCCATATCATTACGCAACGAAAACCATATAAAAAATGAACCAGAAGGAATTCTTCGTCCGTAGCTACCCGAAGTCGGAGCTGGCGATGCTCTACTTCCCCGATGCCACGCCACACGTGGCGCTGAACCGACTGAACGCATGGATCCGCCGCTGTGAAGAGCTCAGCGATGCTCTTGCAGGGTGTCACCAGTCGACCCATGCCAAGTTCTTCTCTGCACAGGCCGTCCGCTTCATCGTAAAGTATCTGGGCGAGCCGTAGGCAGCAGAAAAGTTTACGTGTAGGGCACGCCTGCGTCGTTTTTTAGATTCTTTTATAGTTGCCGATGCCGCTATTTGGAATATTTTTAGTACTTTTGCGCTCGAAAAGAACTTAAGACCCCATTCAACAGGGATCTGCATTGTTAAGTCATACTAATGAATAATTGTCTGGATGAAAAAGCTTATAGTTGTTTTGGCATTGATGGCCGAAGGGCTTCTTGCCTATAGTCAGAGCATCACGAATCCTAGTTTTGAGGACGGCACTAATGGATGGACCGTCAATAAAATGCAACAGCAGACGAACAATGGAATGTCGTCCTACAAGGCCGGCGATACTTATGTCGAGCGATGGACTGCCGCCCCAGGCCTGTTGGGCAGCGCCTCCGTAAAGCAGACTGTCACAGGGCTTCAGAATGGCGTCTACCGTCTGACGGCTGCTGCCATGAACATCTCACAAGACAATACCAGCACGGCGCAGGTGGGTGCATGGATTGTGGGCAATGGGCTGCGTACGATAGTTACTGCCTTGGGTACGTATTCACTGGACTTCTTCGTAACGGATGGCACGGCTGAGATCGGTTTTGTCTGCGAAGGTGCCTCAGGCAACTGGGTGGGGTGCGATAATTTCACGCTGACCTATCGTGGAAACAGCAGCACTTATATCCAAAGCGCAGGAAACACGGTGAAAGATTATGCAAGCAATCTGATCAGCACCTATGGCAGCGACACACAGTACAGCAATCTGGTGAGCGCATTGTCTTCAGCCATCAATGGGGGCAACCTGACGACGGTGGCTAATGCTGCCAAAGCAGTTGTCGAGGGTGAGCGCGCCTATCGCCTGCGTCATCCCAGCGGCTCTGCTCCCACGGTGACCACCAACAGGCGACATGCCCGTGGCAGCGTCTGGATCTTCGGTCGCCTGTCACGCACAGGAAGCAATGTGGTGGAGGAAGGCTTCTGCTGGAGCACAAGCCCCAATCCCACGCTCGCCGACAACTATACTACCGACTGGATTGACTCCTACGGCAAGGTTATCTGGATGCAGGGTCTTACCCCAGGAACGATGTACTATGTACGTGCATACGCCATGACAAAGGACTATGCCGTAGGCTATGGTGATGTCATCAAGGTGCCGACCTTGCCACAGGGACACATTAACTGGAGCGTCCGTGATTATAATTCAAGCGATGAGAATCATGTTCGTATTTATAATGCAGCATCACGAGCTTTTGATCAATATTGGAACAATCTGACCCAATTGACAACTTTTAGCCCAAGCATTGGATATAATAATGGTGTGCCTACGGCGGAATGCTCGTATGGAGGCTGGATGAGTGTAGGCAGTAGCGCAAGCTATCAGCAGGCAGGTACGATCATGCACGAGGCTTTGCATGGCGTAGGTGTGGGAACACATTCGATGTGGGGCGATTTCACTAAGAACCAATATCCTGTGTGGGATGCCCTCCGCTTCTGGAATAACAACGAGACCGAAGTGCTCAATGGTGATTCGCAGCACATGTGGCCATACGGCATCAACGGTGCGCATGAGGACACGGGCACCGACCAGCTGTACATTGGCAATAGCCTTGTCTGCGAAGCTTTGGGCGAGGGCGGCCTTCCCCTGACCGCCAGTCAGTGGCTGCTCCCTTACTACGCCTACCCTCAGGATGACAACACGAAATATTACTTCAAGTGTGAGGACAAGGCGCGCGGGCTGACCACATCGTATCTGGTGGAGAACAGTAGCGGCAGACTCGAATGGAAAGAGCTCTCAGCGGACCAGGCACGACAGGCAAGCAGCCTGGCATCATGGTATATGACCTTTGACGCCTCCATACAAAAGTACCGTATCAGGAATGCCAACACGGGGCATTACATCCGCTATAGTAGTGCTGATGCCACAAACGGATTCACCACAGGCTCGTCGGCCACCGACATCCAGATGAAAAAGTGCCGTGTGGATGTGAATGTGGGTTCGCAGACCTATCAGGGTTATTACCTGCTGGACTTTGGAAGCAAGCAGTCGTTAGAGGCGAAAGCCAACGGCACTGTCGGCTCTGCCAGCTTCAGCATTTGGGACGATGCTACCACCCAGCGCTGGGTGATTATCCCAGAAGAAGAGTTGGCGGCCTTTGAGAGCGGAGCCATCGAGATACAAATCGACGTGCTTCGCCGCTATCTCGACGGATACTCTGCAGCCAAGAACGTGTCGCACACCGACAAGGTCAGTGGTGCGACGGAAGCTCTTGCCAACACCATCAACACCATCAGCACAGCCATCTCCGGCACGCTGACGATGGAGCAGGTGCTGCAGCATATTGAAGACATCAAGGCGGCAGGTCTCGAGTACCTCAACAATACCATGCCTTCCGGCAATGGCTACTACGACCTCACCTTCCTCATCAGTAATGCCGACTTTACGGAAAACACGGAAGGCTGGTCGCTCAGTCCCACTCACAACTATGGTGCAGTAGAGTTCTATCAGACCACCTTCGACTTCTACCAGATACTACCTGACATGCCTGGTGGCAAATATCAGTTTACCGTCGATGCCTTCCAGCGTCCAGGTAGCAATGCCGATGTCTATACGGCCTATGCTGGGGGCACCGACAACGTCAACGCAGAGATGTATGTCAACAGCGCCTCACAGAAGATCAAGAATGTGATGGCAGGACAGCAGGGCAGTTCCATTGCTAATGGGGAATATACTACAGAAGCCGGGACTTATGTTCCCAACAACATGGAGTCAGGCAGCATATACATGGCACGCAACAAGTATAACAACAGCATGCAGGGCGAGTTTGCAGCAGGCAACCTGCGCATAGGCCTTCGCGGCACGGTCTCCAGTTCGAACTACTGGACGATGGCCGACAACTTTAAGCTCTACTTCCTGGGTTCCGACGGCGTGGTCCTGTCCCTGAAGGATCAGCTCATCAATGACGGGTTCAGCCAGGTTACGGCATTGCCTTCTGACTACAGCGCTCACTTCTTCCTCCTCTACGACCACGACCAGGACCTTGCCATGAGAATAAAGGACGGCAACCATCAGGGATCAACGAACAAGGCCATGTGGTATGATATGGACGTGAACCCCAGAACCGACAAGGAAGCACTATGGACCATCGATTCCTATACACAGGACGGCTCTGACTACCAGATTGTGGCAAATGCCACGAATCCCGACTATATGTTCCAGACTGAGTGGAATGCCTCATGGAACTATCGTTGTAGCGACAATGGCGGAGGCAACCCGACCTGGGGACGCACATCGTTTGCCTATCAGCCTGATGGCTATTGGACCATAAAAAACGGCTACTATCCCGATAACGGCTACCTTGGCCCATGGGAGAATGTCATAACCGACGATGCTGAGACGGCTTTGAACAAGACGGGCGCCAGCATCGGTCATTTCGATGTATTCACCATCCTTCGTGGCGACTACGTGAAGCGTTTCGACCAAGGCGTGCGGGATGCCACCATCGATAATCCGCTTGATATTACCTATGTTCTTGAGAACCCTGGTGCCGAGCGCCGCACTGCGATTGGCTGGAAAAGCGAAGGTGCAAGCTGGGGGGTGCAAAGCAATGACGCTCTCGTTGGGAAAGCAGGTACCTACTACTTCCAAATATGGAACTCCAACGCGGTTGGCAACGCCGAACTCTATCAGGAAATCAGTGGACTGCCTGACGGCTACTACCGTTTCTCTACTACGACTATCGGACGTGAGAACTTCTACCTCTATGCCAACAGCGAAACTGTATCCGCCCCTCTGAACAACAACGGCACTAAGATAAGCGTTGTTGCACAGGTGACCGACGGCAACCTGAGGGTTGGAGCAAAGGCAGAAAATACCGCTTCACAGTGGGTTGCCTTCGATGATGCCCGCCTCGAATACCTCGGAATCGCCTCACCCTTCGATGTCAATGCCGACGGCAGCGTGTCTATTGCCGATGCCGCTACGATAGTAAATATCATCCTGAACTACGGCAACGACTATTACCTCAGAAAGGCTGATGTAAACAGCGACGGAGTGATAACCATTGACGATGCCATCGGCATAGTAAACATCATTCTGAACCTTTAAAAGACTTCATAAAACCTCACAATCCAGCTCCTAAACCATCTTTTAGATTCTTTTATAGTTGCCGATGCCGCTATTTGGAATATTTTTAGTACTTTTGCGCCCGAAAAAGAACGAAACATAGAGAATGAAGCGCAAACAGATAGCCATACTGGGCTCCACAGGGAGCATCGGCACACAGGCCCTGGAGGTGATCAGCGAGCATAGCGACCGCTATGAGGTGTACTGTCTGACGGCCAACAACCGCGTGGAGGAGCTGGCTGCACAGGCCCACCAGTGGAAGCCTGCCGCCGTGGTCATCGCCAACGAGGCCCACTACCAGCGGCTCAGAGACCTGATGCAGGACCTGCCCGACGTGAAGGTATATGCTGGCGTACGGGCCCTCGACGAGATTGTGGAGGCCGAGCCCATCGACATGGTTCTCACGGCGATGGTGGGCTTTGCAGGCCTTTCGCCCACGATTCATGCCATCCGTGCCCGCAAGGCCATCGCCCTTGCCAACAAGGAGACGCTGGTCGTGGCCGGCGAGCTCATCCTGCAGCTGGCACAGCAGTATCACGTGCCTATCCTGCCCGTCGACAGCGAGCACTCGGCCATCTTCCAGAGTCTCGTCGGCGAGGATAGTAACCCCATCGACAAGATCCTGCTCACGGCCAGCGGAGGTCCCTTCCGCCTGATGCCCGCCGAGCAGCTTGCACGGGTGACTAAGGCCGATGCCCTGCGCCATCCCACCTGGGACATGGGTGCGAAGATTACCATCGACTCGGCCACGATGATGAACAAGGGCTTCGAGGTGATCGAGGCTAAATGGCTCTTCGGCGTGCAGCCCAGCCAGATTCAGGTACTCGTGCATCCGCAGTCAATCGTGCACTCGGCCGTGCAGTTCATGGACGGCTCGGTGAAGGCGCAGCTGGGGGTGCCTGACATGCGGCTTCCTATTCAGTATGCTTTTTCGTTTCCTGAGAGGTTGCCACTAAGTGGCAACAAACTGGACTTGTTTGCGGCGCAGAGGCTGGAGTTCTTTGAGCCCGACCTCGAGAAGTTCCGCTGTCTGGCACTCGCCTTCGAGGCTCTCCGTCAGGGAGGCAACATGCCCTGCATCGTCAATGCTGCCAACGAGGTGGTGAACCGTGCCTTCCTCGACAACCGCTGCTCGTTCCCGCAGATGGCCGACATCATCGGGCAGACCATGCAGCGAGCCACCTTCGACAAGAATCCCGACTACGACGTCTACGTCGAGACTGACCATGAGGCCCGCCGCATTGCCGCAGAACTGCTGCAAGGTTAAAGGGTTAAAAAGTTAAAGGGTTAAAAGGTTAAAACGTTGAAATAGTAAAAATAGTAAAATAAACTGATGGAAGTATTTCTGATAAGACTGCTACAATTCCTGTTGGCCATCAGCCTGCTGGTGCTGCTGCACGAGCTGGGCCACTTCACCTTCGCCAAGATCTTCAAGGTGAGAGTCAACAAGTTCTATCTCTTCTTCAATCCAAAGTTCCACATCCTCAGTACCTACGACACGTGGGTGCGTCGCCTCTTCAAGATGAAGCCCGAGGTGGTGCCCACCAAGGAGGTGGAGGTGGAGGAAGATGGTGAGAAGAAGACCGTCACCGAGAAAGAGTATGTAGGTACGGAGTATGGTCTGGGATGGCTGCCGCTGGGCGGCTATTGTGCCATCGACGGCATGATCGACGAGACCAACCAGAAGCTCTCGGAAGAGACCCACCCTTGGGAGTTCCGCACCAAGCCCACGTGGCAGCGTCTGCTCATCATGATTGGCGGCGTGCTGGTCAACTTCCTCCTCGCCCTCTTCATCTATTCCATGATCCTCTTCCATTGGGGCGAGACCTACGTGCCTGTCAGCGAGATGACCGACGGCATGAAGTTCAACAGCGAGGCCAAGGCTCTGGGCTTCGAGGATGGCGATATTCTGGTGAGCACTGACCGCGGACCGCTGAAGAAGTTCGACGATGACCTCTTCCGCGAGGTGTCGAAGGCCCGTCAGGTCAACGTCCTGCGCAAGGGACAGCCTGTGACCGTCACCATCCCTGAGACGACCGAGCTCAACCTGCTCAACATGTTCAAGGCTACGCCCATGTTCATGCGGCCTTTCCTGCCTGCCGTCGTCGACAGCGTCGTTCCTGGTACGGCAGCTGCAGAGATTGGCTTGGCTAAGGGCGACTCGATCATTGCCATCAATGGCAAGGCTGTGGATTCCTACAACGAGTTCACCAACGAGATCGACCGCCTCAGCGATGTGCTTGCTACGGCCAAGTCGCCTGCCGACAGCCTTCGCGTGCGCACTATAGAATTGGTGATAAGAAGGCAGGGCTCAGAAGTCCTGGCTCCTTTTCCTTCCGTCGAGGGAGACACAATTGTACAGCAGGCTATGGTAGAGGCCAGTCCCTTCGACACCCTCCAGGCCATCCTATCGCCTGACCTCAAGCTGGGCTTCGTCACCATGTCGAAGTACGAGCCTACCACCTTCAAATATGGTTTCCTTGAGAGTATTCCCGCAGGCATAGGCTACGGATGGCACAAGCTGGCTGGCTACGTCAGCGACATGAAGTACGTCTTCACCAGCGAGGGAGCCAAGTCGCTCGGAGGCTTCGGAGCCATCGGCAGCCTCTTCCCCGAGATATGGGACTGGCATCGCTTCTGGGAGATGACCGCCTTCCTCAGCATCATCCTCGCCTTCATGAACATCCTGCCCATCCCCGCCCTCGACGGTGGACATGTGCTCTTCCTGCTCTACGAGATGATCACACGTCGCAAGCCATCGGAGAAGTTCATGATTCGTGCCGAGTACATCGGCTTTGGCATCATCGTCCTGCTGATGGTTGTCGCCAATCTCAACGACATCCTCCGCTGGCTGGGATATATGTAGTGGCATAGGTAGCGAATACCACTTTTCGGTTCGACATTAGTCGCCTGACACTTCTAGAACCTCTGCATCGCCAAAGGCCTCGTAGCCGCTGACGAGGATGCGGTCGCCGGCACTCAGGCCGCTGAGCACTTCATAGTGCTCCGTGTTCTGCCGTCCCAGTTTGATGGGTACCCGGCTGGCGCGATGGCCTGACTTGTCCAGCCGCATCACCCATTGTCCGCTCGTCTGGGCATAGAAACTGCCGCGAGGGATGATGAGTCGACGCTCGGGCTTGCCAAGTTCGATTTGCAGGCGTAGTGTCTGGCCGAAACGCCATTTCTCCCCCTCCTTTGGGGAGGGGATAGGGGTGGGCTTTAGTTCCACTGCAAAGCTATGATCCTGCACCTGTGGAGTGGTGCGGCTGACCTCAAAGGCATACCGCTGTCCTTTCAGCACGGCGGTGGCAGGCAGGCCCGTCTGGACACGGTCGATGTAGTATTCGTTGAGTCGTGCCGTCACCTTATAGTCTGTCAGCACGCCTATCTCACCTACCTGTTCGCCAGCAGACACCTGTGCGCCGATGGCAGCGTTGAGGTTGCTGATCTGCCCGTCGGTGGGAGACAGGATGACGAGGGCGTCAAGGCGGCGGTTGCTGTTACCCAGCCTCTGCGTCTCCATCGTCATCTGCTGCTGAATGAGCTGGCGACTAATCACGTTCAGCACGGAGTCCTGATGCAGGCTCTCGATGTTCAGCAGCGTGCGCCGGCGGTTGTATTCGTATTCGTCCTTTGCCACTTTCAGCTGCGCCTGGCTCCTGACACCCATCCGGGCCTCTTCCTCGGCCAGTTCATAGTCCTGTGCCATCTTCTTCAGTTCGAAGTCTGCCTGCAAGGCCTGGCCGCGCAGGGTGATGCTCTTCTGCTGCATCTCTATGAGTTGCTGGCGGTGCTGCATCTGCTGCAGCTCGTAGTTCTGCCGCTCGGCAGCGATTTCCTCCAGCACCTTCGGATTCGAGAGGACGAGGATGGTATCGCCTCGCTGCACCACATCGCCGTTATGACAGCAGATGCGTTCAACAGTGCCTCCCTCCTTCGCATTCACCCGCATGCTTGTGGCTGGTGCCACCACACCGTTCACATCGATATACTCCAAGAACTCGCCTTCGGTGACCACAGCTATCTGCTCATCGGCTATCTTCACCTTCAGCGTTCGCGGCCCCAGTTGCAGGATGGCGGCATAAACCATCAGTCCGGCAAGTACGGCTCCACCAACGATATACTTGAGGTACTTCACGTACCACGGTCGTGGAGGTAAGGGTATGTCCATAGCAGACCCACCCCCTTTCCCCTCCCTGTGAGGGAGGGGAGGAAAATGTAACTGGCTGTTTTTATTCTTTTCCATATTCTCTACTTTAAGGTATATGCTCCCCTCTCCCTTCGGAGAGGGGTCGGGGGTGAGGCTGTCAGGCTTCTTAATCCATAATATAGGCTCCAGTAGGTTTGCAGGGCACCGATGAATGACCGCTGGGCATTGTCCTTCTCGTTGACGCTCGTGTTAAACTCCAGCAGCGAGGTGCGTCCTTGCAGGTAGAGCCACCGCGCCACTTCGTAGCGGCGCAGGGCCGTCTCTCTGGTCCGATAGGCTATCTTTACCCGATGTGCCTGCAGGTTGTACTGCCGCACCATCTTCTGCACGTTCAGCCGGAAGTCCTGCATGGCCTGTTCGCTCTGCGTCTGTGTCAGCTCCAACCGTGACTTGGCCACACGCACCTGCCCCTTGCCGCGTCCCCAGTCCAAGAGCGGCAACGACAGCGTCATGCTCACATACTGCTGGTTCAGCGGCTGTGCGTAGGCCTCCTTCAGCGTTGAGCCCTTCTGCGAGAGTCCGAACTGCATGTAGAGGTCGGCTTTCAGGCCGCGATTGGCCTTAGCCGATGACAGCGCGCTCTCGCTCTCCATGATGTTCAGTCGCAGTTGCTCAGGGTCGGGGTTGTTTGCCAAGGCCATCGCCAGCGCCTCGTCGGCATCCACTACCTCGTCACTGATGAGGGTGTCGGGCACTACTGCCAATGGCAGTTCTTCTTTGATGCCGAGGTAGGAGCGCAGCGTCTGCATGGCATCCTCCACCTCCGCCTCCGCATTCAGTTGGTTGGTCTCTTCGGTCAGCTTGCCCACCTCAAGCTGCAGCATCTCGTTCTCGGTGATGCTGCCGCGCTCATAGCGGCGACGGGCATAGCTGAGCAGCGTGTCGCTGACGGCGAAGTTCTGCCGCGCTATCTCCAGGTTTGTCTGTGCCGAGGCCAGCATAAAGAAATAGGTACTCGCACGTGAGGCTACAAGCTCCATCGTCTCGGCATATTGCTTGCGGGCGATGCTGTGGCGTAGCGGCTCCGTGCGCCGTGCCCAACGCAGATGGTTGTGTCCGAAGAGGTTTTGCTGATAGCCGATGGAAAAGGGCACGCTGCTGTAGCCGTGCGTACGTTGCTCAAACTCGTCCAGCCGCTGCAGGTTGTTACGCAGGAACAGGGTGCCGCCCGTCAGTGTCACGTTCTGACTGATGCTCAGCGACAGATCAGTATTCAACTGGTTCTGCCGCACAAAAACATTGGTACCATCGGGCTGCGTGATGCTGTTCAGCTGCCGGTTCAGCGAGGGCGAACTGCTCAGCGTCACCGCAGGCAAGTAGTTGGCTTTATGGTAGCGGTAGCTCCACTCTGCCGCCTCGAGCGAATGCCGTGCTGCCAGTGCGTCGCTCGACTGCCGCTGGGCAAGGGCGATAGCGTCGCTGAGCGTCAGCCGCAAGGAGTCTCCTTGTGCTGCCGCCTCTATGTTCGCGCTGATAACGAAGAGAAGGATTAATCTTACATTCATTTCGAAATAGGGTTTGACACTTTCCTTCCGTCAAAATCCGTGCCAAACGTCTAATTCGTTGATTCACAAAACACTTCGTCAATAGTACTTGTTTTCGTCCGTGCTAAATCGCACGCTATCCGTGCGCAACCGCACGTCTGCTAATATTGCGCAGCGTCACATGCTAGGAAGCCTAAAATACCCACAATAATACTGGAGGGCGCATCGCTGCGGCCTCCAGAATACCCGGGTTTACTCTTGTTTGAGTTATTATTTACTAACTTTACGTGGTGCAAAGTTAGGCATAAATGGCGAGAAAAGAGAAACGGGGAAGAATAATTCAGCCGTTGGTGGTTCATTTCTCAAACTAGTTTGAGCCTGTGCTCAGGCTTTGCCGGCAGAAAAGGTGATTTCGCGGCGAATCTTGCTGAGATAGGTCGGCGTGATGTTGAGGAACGACGCGATGTCCTTCAGCGGCAGCTGCTGCACGATTTGTGGGCAGCGCTGCAGCAACAGCTCGTAGCGCTGGCGGCCGTCGGCACAATAGAGACTGCTCATCCGGCTGTAAGTCTGAAGAAAAAGGTTCTGCATGATATACCGTCCCATGCGCTCAGCCTCATGGCTGCTGCGATAGAGTGCCTCCAGCCGCTCACCAGGAAACAGGGACACTCGGCACGGCATGACGGCCTCAATGGAAACGGTCGACGGCTTCGCTGTGAGGCAGTTGGGATAGTCGCACACAAACTCTCCCTCGAAGACAAAGCCGATGGTGTGTTCGTCATTGCCGTTGAAGTCGCGCTTGCAATACTTGAAACAGCCTTGCTCCACGAAGCCTATCCAGTGGGCGGGCTCACCTTCACGCTCCAGCAGCTGGCCACGCTGGTAGCTGACGATTTCGCCCTCGCGCTTGCACAGCTCATGAACGTACTGCAGGTCAAGGTCGATTGTGTAGGTGTTGAATGGTTCTGTCATGTGTCTCGGTGTTTAATTTAATGAAAAAAGCAGCGCGGTACTGATTCCGCATCTGCTCCAGAGGCATCGCCAAACGCCGTTCTCGTAGATACAAGTCTCAGCCCGCGCCTCAACGCGAGCATCAACTTCTTTCTTCTTACGAGATAATTTTGGCGAAATTTCTGGAGCAAGAATCAAAAAGTCAACGCAACCTTATGTCGTGTAATGTCGTTCTATCCTATCATATTTGGTTATTTCTTATACTTTTTGTCGAACAGATCCGAGTGCGTGCCCGTGTTGAGCATGATGAGGACGAGTTCCGTGTCGTGTTGCTCCCAGATGAGCAGCCAGTTGGGTTGGATGTGGCACTCCCACTGGCCCTGGCGGTCGCCGTGAAGCTTATGAGGCTTATATTCTATAGGCAGAAATCCGTCGCGCTCAAGTAACTTCATCGCTTTTCGGAGTTCTTCCATTGGGTAGCCACGCTTGATGCATCGCTCCATGTCTTTGTCGAAAGCCTTAGTCGTTTTGATTGTGTATGCCATCAGAGCCCGAATTGTTTAAAATAGTCATCTACTGAAGCGTGAGTCGTCACTCGCCCCTCATCGAGGTCGCGCAACGAGCGCTCGTAAGACGACATGCGTTTGCGGCGCGGAATGGTGATTTTCCCAACACCCTTGACCATGCTGATGGCCTTTTTGATGTCCTTCAGCATTGACATGTCCTCGATGTCTACCAATATCTGCCCCTGGGCAGGGGTCATTGCTACGTTTGCCATATTTGCATTGTTTTAGAATTCGCCGACAAAGATACGCATTTTTTCTGATATTAGCGCTTTTTGCGGAAAAAAGATTGTGATTGCGACATATTTTGCATTACGGGGTAGCTAGCAGCTCGTAGGGGATGTCGTCGCACAACATGGAGCAGGCCATTTCTTCTGAGGACAGCTGCTGGTCAGGAGAAGATGGCTGAGAGTCGGTGGTCTGCTGAGCCATGAGAGGTTTCTCGTATCGGGTGACGACGCGTGTCTGGTAGATGGTGTCACGAACGGTCTCTACTTGCATGATGGTGTCGTGCTGCACCACGATACTTTGTGCCAACGGCTGAGCTTCGGGCTGCGACGCTTTTCCTCGGATGCCATAGCCGGCGATGAAGCTGACGAGGCTGGCGGCGATGGCGATGATGGCTGCAATGGTATGGCTCTGACGGCGACGTGGTTGCCACGGGGCAACGCTCATCTGGCTGTCAACGGCCTGGCGCTGACGGCGGGCCGACTGGATAATCTGGTCGTTACTTATTTTCATACTTCTTCAGTTTTTTGCGGATGATGTTCATGGTCTTGTGGAGGCGCGACTTGACGGTGCCCTCAGGAATGCCGACAATCTCGGCCACCTGCGGGATGGTCAGCTCCTCCTGATAGTGGAGCGAGAAGAGTTGGTGCAAGGGCGCAGGCAGTTCGGCGAGCACCTGCGCTAAGGCTTCGTCGAGCGTGGCTTCGTCAAGCTGCACTTCTATCTGCTGTTCGCTGATGGGTTCGGCATCGAGGGTGGCCAACAGCTGTGCCTCGTAGGCATTGTTGCGGTAGTGGTTGCGGCAGAGGTTGTAGGCGATGGTGAAGAGCCAAGTGCTGACGCTGCGCCCCTCCTCGTAGCGGCTTCGGGCCTCATAAGCGCGTAGGAACACGTCGTGCGTGGCGTCGGCAGCCAGCTCCTCGTCGCCGCCCAGCTGCAGGAAGAAGAATCCCTTCAACCGACGGGCATAGCGGCGATACAGCTCTTCGAAAGCCCTGTCCCCCTTGGGGGATGCAAGAGGGGCTCTGCCTGCCGCTGCCCGCGCCATCAGCTCCTCATCGGAGAGTTGGCGCAGAGGTTTCAGATGAAAGATGCTCATTTCAGATAGCCATTGAATTCATCCACATCGTAGTTCTTCTTCTCCAACTGGCTGATGACATCGCTGAAGATGTCGCTGAGCCACTGATAGCGCTCCTTGTTGTGCTGCTTGTAGTAGGGCAGTTGGTCGCGCAGCAGCCTCATATAGTTCATGGCGTAGGCGTCGCCCTCGGCCGAACCCGAGAAACGCTGTGTGTTCTTCATCACAGGATGGAAACGCATACGCAGATACTCCAGGCGGTAGCGCTGCTCAATGTTGCGACGCTTCACGGCCCTGTTGTCGTAAGGCTTAGTGGAGTAGCGCATGGTCAGCCCCTCGTTGTAGAGGCAGGCCTTAAGTTCGTCAGGCAAGCCTTGCCCTATAATGTATTGCCACATATCGTGAGCCGACAGATAGACAGGACGCTTGGAGTGATCGAAGATGTAGCGCATGATGGCTGTCAGTGTCTTATCCTGCCACATAGACCACAACTGATTCCATACGTCATCGTTGAAGGGGATGCCAATGTGCTCAAATACATCTTTTACATACTTAGGCATCATGGCGGCATCCTCGTCGTAGAGAATCTTATCCTTGTGAACGCCCAACACATGCTGCAGGATGAGTTTGCCGACCATTTCACCCGGATGGGGAGCGATATAGACACCGCCTTCGTCCATGCCTTGCAGTTCGTTGAAGTGGTACTGCAACAACTCCTCGGGATACTGCCCGCTCTCGTAGTATTGGGTCAGCACGTTGGCCATCCTCACTGTGTCACGTTTGGGAATCAGGTATTGCGTCCACAATTCGTAATCACCCGCAGGAGCATCCTTGGGCAGCAGGACGATGGCGGAGTCCGCAGTGAGTTCTCTCCTGTCGGTCGTCGTGGCGAGCATACCTTCATATTCGCAATAGTAAGCGGTATAACTGCCAGGAAGGGCATTCTTGATCCGTTCCAACAGCGGCATCATCTCGTCCTTGAAGTGCTGTATGCCAGCCTCCCAGTTCTTGCATCTCAGTCTAAACTCCTGGGTAGAGCATATCTCGAAGAGATTGCGCCATGCAGCATCGTCCTTAGGGCGCTGGGTCACGAAGTCGTTCCAGTAGTTGTACATGCTGTCCAACTTGAGCGAGTCCACTAGGTATAGCGGTGCCCTTCTATCAATAAGTTCTGTTCCCTGTGCGCTGGCTCCGGTCATCATCGTGAGGCCCACCAGCAATGTCATAAAAAACCGTTTCATGCTTTTGCTGTTCATTGTTTTGTTTTGCTGTTCATTGTTTTGCTTTGTTTTGACAGCATACACACGAAACGGACAATCGTTCATTTTATTTTGGCAATGATATAGCAGTTGACCTATTCATGCGCAGCCATCCCCTCCCTTCAAGGGGAGGGGTTAGGGGTGGGGGCTGTAAGATCAGTAATATCCTGCAAGTGAACA
>JAEEGK010018903.1_pt1 | contig 14845 bp, 10 predicted proteins | sample 8958771 | NCBI WGS metagenome assembly JAEEGK01 (sample SAMN16246547, study PRJNA631951) | gut metagenome | biome: gut microbiome; feature: rumen; material: SC-attached | host: Bos | place: Iran: Karaj | collected 2018-10 | reverse complement strand
GTCGAGTCTTCTGCAAACCGGCGGAACTCGATTCTGTTGGCGGTTCTCCCGAGCAGTCGGTGCGCCAGGGCCGATGCGGCCCGGATGTCGGGATCGTCATGCCGATGGGCGGAAGAGCAGCCGACCGCCAGGATGGCAGCCGCCGCATAAATGAGAACCCGTTGTTTCATGGCCTACGAGATGAATTGGGCCTTCAGGAGTTCGATCTTGGCGGGGGCGTCGTCGCCCCGCGCGCCGAAATAGAATTTAATCTTAGGTTCAGTACCGGACGGGCGGACGGATACCACGTCGCCGGCCTCGTTGAAGAACTGGAGAACGTTGGATTTCGGGAGCCCGGTCTCCTCGGGCTTGTCGTAGTCGATGACCTTCGCCAGCGGGCTGCCGGCGATTTCCTTGGGCGGACAGGCGCGGTAGTCGGCCATGATCCGCTGGATTTCTTCGGCGCCGGACTTGCCTTTGCGGACGATATAGACCATTTTCTCGACGTACAGGCCGTATTCCTTGTACACCTTCTGGAGGAGCTGCCACAGGGTCATGCCCTGCTCGGCGGCCCAGGCGGCGCACTCGGCGACGGCGCAGCCGGCGACCTGCGCGCACTTGTCGCGCACGAACTCGCCGAGGTTGAAGCCGTAGCTTTCCTCGCCGCCGCAGATGAACGTGGCCTTGCCTTCTTCCTGCTTGACGATTTCGGCGATGTACTTGAATCCGGTGAGGACGTTGTAGCACTTGACGCCGAAGTGTTCGCAGATGGCGGCGAGCAGTTCGCTGGTGACAATGGTCTTTACGCAGTATTGGCTGCCGTCCAGCTTACCCAGTTCCTTCCAGCGGTTCAGGATGTAGTAGGTGAGGAAGGACCAGGTCTGGTTGCCGGTGAGCTGGACCATCTTTCCGTCGTCGTCGCGGACGGCGATGCCCAGCCGGTCGGCGTCCGGGTCGGTGGCGAGGACGAGGTCCGCGCCGGTTTCATCGGCCTTCTCGAGGGCCATCTTCATCGCGGCCGGCTCTTCCGGGTTGGGGGAGGCCACGGTCGGGAAGTTGCCGTCGCTGACGTCCTGCTCGGGAACGTGGATGATATTCTTGAAGCCGATGCGTCCGAGGGCGGCGGGCATCAGGCGGACGCCGCAGCCGTGCAGCGGGGTATAGACGATCTTGAGGTCCGCGTGCCTGGCGACGGCTTCGGGTGAAAGCATCAGGGAAGTGATGTCGCGGAGGTAGCATTCATCGACTTCGGCCCCCATCGTTTCGATGCCGCCGGGGACGATGCCGTCTGCCGGGGTGAAGCGGACGTCGGCCGGATCCTCAATCTTGGCGACTTCGGCGACGATGTCCTTGTCCACGGGTGCGGTGATCTGGCCGCCGTCGCTCCAGAAGACCTTGTAGCCGTTGTATTCCTTGGGGTTGTGGCTGGCCGTGACCATGATGCCGGCGGTAGCGCCCTTGACGCGGATGGAGTAGCTGAGTTCCGGGGTGGGGCGGAGATCCTCGAACAGGAAGACGTGGATGCCGTTGTTGGAGAGGACGTCCGCGGAGATTTCAGCGAAGAGGCGGGAGTTGTTGCGGCTGTCGTGGGCGATGCATACGCTGGCTGCGCCGGTCACGTGTTCCTTGATGTAGTTCGCAAGGCCCTGGGTGGCCATGCCCACCGTGTACTTGTTCATCCGGTTTGTGCCTACGCCCATGATGCCGCGGAGACCGCCGGTGCCGAATTCAAGGTTCCGGTAGAAGGCGTCTTCCAGGCCGACGGGGTCGGTTTCCTGCAGCTTCCTGACTTCGGCCTTTGTCTCGGCGTCGAAGTTTCCTTCGAGCCAGCTCTGGACCACTTCCTTGTAATCTTTCATAAGTATAGGTGTTTAGTGTTATGCTCGATTCACACAAATATAAGGAATATTGCGTATTTTTGCAATGCAAACGCCGTAAAGAGTGTCTTTCGCCGATTTCATACTGCAGCACGAGGGGGACGATCCGGTCCGCCTCCTCCTGTCCCGCGACAAGCTCCGGGACCTCCATCCTGACCTCGACATCGACCTGGCAGTCACCACTCTCGAAGTCCGCCGCAAGCTGAAATCCAAAGTCCCCGAGTGGTATTCCATCCCCTCCCTGATCTATCCCTTCCGCCTTTCCGGAGAACAATGCAGTTCTTCGGAAACCGCTAGATATAAGGCATTACTTGCTTCGGGTTTGCGGAGTGAGGGTATACCACCGGAAACCGTCGCTTCGCGACCCCTCCCACCGCAAGCGGCGGGCCCCTCCCTCTTATGTGGCCGAGGGTGGCCACAGGTTTCCGGCGGTACACCCTCACTCCTGAAAATAGCAGATCTGACAGGAGGTATGGGGGTGGATACATGGGCTTTTTCACAGGTGGCCGGAGAGGTGCTGTATAATGAGATGAATGAAGATTTGGAGAAGGCGACGGAGTTGAACTTCAAGGAGTTGGGCATTGATAACGTGCGGTTCGGGAGGAGAAAGGTCGAGGTTGGAAAGGTGAAGGAGGTGCTGGACGGGTTTGAGGCCGATGTCATCTTTCTGGATCCGGCGAGGCGGGCGGAGGACGGACGGAAGGTGTTCCTGATCGAGGAGTGCCAGCCGGACGTGGTGGGACTGCTGCCGGAGCTGTTCGAGGCGAGCCGGTATGTGATGTTGAAGCTGTCGCCGATGGCGGACATCACGATGGCTTGCAAGCGGTTGGAGCATGTGAAGGAAGTGCACGTCGTGGCTTCGGGAGGGGAGTGCAAGGAGTTGCTGTTCTTGCTGGACAGGGAGTGGGAGGGCGGTTATCGTCTGACGGCCTGCGAGCATGGACATACCCTGTCATGGACACCGGAGGCAGAAGCTGCCGCCGTGCCGATGTTTCCGGCCTCCGTCATATCGACCGAAGCGAATCGGCTCTATTTGTTTGAGCCGGGGAAATCGCTGACCAAGGCCGGGGCGTTCAATCTGCCGTGCGAGCGTTTCGGGATGACGAAACTGGGTGTCCATACGCATCTGTATACGAGCGGGACGGTTCCGGAGGAATTGAAGCCTTTCGGGAAGTGGTTTGAGATCGTGGGGATACAGCTTCTGAACAACAGGTCGATGAAAGAGGTCGGGAAGCGGCATCCGCAGGCGGAAGTGACCGCCCGGAACATTCCGATGACCTCGGAGCTGCTTCGGAAGAAGCTGGGCTGCGCATCGGGCGGAGATGTCCACATTTTCGGCGTCCGGATCGACGGCAGTGCCGGAACGGCAAACTATTTGATGGAAACCAAACGAATGGACGGATAAATGGAAACAATTGAAAGGATTCAGCATTTCGAGCGGTTGCTCGACGCCGTGGACCCGGTCCTGACGGACCTGGAAGCGGCATTGGACCGGTTTGACGACGTGCAGGAAGCGGTGCGGGAACTGTCGGCCTATTACGGCAGCGAGGAATGGCACGCGGACCTGGCGGAAGACGAGGCCGGCAACCTGCCGGGCGACCTCAAGCGGGGCGTGCTCTCCGAGGATGGCATCTATGATGTCCTGAGCGACCATTATGCACTGACCGTGCGCATGCTGGACACTGTCTCGAACATTTTGAAAAACAGATAAATAGATGGAAAACAAAAAACCTTGGTGGAAGTGGCTGCTCCAGTTCATTCTGGGCTGCGCCCTGTTCCTTGTTTCGTATGTCATCATCTCCATTCCCTCATCGTTGAAGCTGCCGTTGTGGGCTTTTGTCATCGCGTGCGTGGTGGTATCGGCCTTGAATCTGCTGCTGTATGCCTTGTGGTGGAAATGGACCGAAAAAGAGAAGGCGAAGGACCTTCCGATGTCCCGGCTGGCCTCCCATACGGGCGTCGGTTTCGGCATCGGCATATTCTATTTCCTCATCGTGACGGGCGTCATCGCCCTTCTGGGCGGTTATAAGGTCGGCGGAATCGCGTTTGACTGGAGATCGCTGGTGTATTCCCTGTTCTCGTTCCTGGTGGTCGCCGTCGGGGAGGAAGTCCTCTTCCGCGGCATCGTGTTCCGGATGCTGGACCGGCAGTGGGGTACGGCCGTGGCGCTCATTCTCTCCGCCCTGCTCTTCGGCTTCATGCATATCGTCAATGATAACGCCACCGTGTGGTCTTCCGTCGCCATTGCCGTCGAGGCGGGCCTGCTGCTCGGCGCGGCTTACAAGTGGTCAGGCAGCCTGTGGCTGCCCATCGGCATTCACTGGGCGTGGAATTTCTTCCAGGGACCGATCTTCGGATTCGCCGTTTCCGGCAGTAGTGAATCGTCTTCCCTCATCAATCCTGTCATCGAGGGTTCCGAATGGATCACCGGCGGTTCCTTCGGCGCCGAAGCATCCATCCCCGCTTTCGTCGCAGGGCTGGTTTTCACTGCATTCTTCCTTTATTGGATCTGGAAGCGGAACTACCGCGAAAGGTAGTCCCGACACCATTCTGCCAGCCCGCAGTCCGAGCATTTCGGATTGCGGGCTGTGCATATATAGCGGCCGTGGAGGATGAGCCAATGGTGCGCGATGGCACGGCGCTCCGCCGGGATGTGCCGTTCAAGGTCGCGTTCCACCTCCAAGGGAGTCTTGCCGTCGGACAGCCCGAGCCGATGGGAGACGCGGAAGACGTGCGTGTCCACGGCGATGACGGGCTGGTCATAGACGACGGAGGCGATGACATTGGCCGTCTTGCGGCCCACGCCCGGAAGGCTCATGAGCGCGTCGATGTCGGAGGGAACTTCGCCGCCGAAATCGGCCAGCAGTTTCTGCGCCATGGCAATCAGGTGCGTCGCTTTCGAGTTCGGGTAGGAGACGCTTTTCACATAGGGAAAAACCTCGTCGAACGTGGCGGAAGCCAGGTCCTGCGGGGTGGGGAAGCGCTCGAAAAGGGGAGGGGTGACGATGTTCACCCGGCGGTCGGTACACTGGGCGGACAGGATGACCGCCACCAACAGCTGGAAGGTATTCCCGTAGTGGAGTTCGGTCTCGGCGACGGGGCGGTTCTCGGCGAACCAGCCCACGATGGCGGCGAAACGTTCTTTCAGGGTCATATCGTGAGGTCCAGGTCGAAGGAGTTGTCCTCGATCAGTTCCGTGCACTTTTCATCGGCGCAGGAGAAGACGCGGCCGGCGTAGCGCTCGAAGATGGAGCGGTTGTGGGTGACCATCACGATGGCGGTGCCTTCTTCGTTGAGCTTGCGCAGGAGCTTGAGGATGCCGTCGGCGGTTTCGCCGTCCAGGTTGCCGGTAGGCTCGTCCGCGAGGATGACCTGCGGGCTGTTCAGCAGGGAACGGGCGATGGCGATGCGCTGCTGCTCGCCGCCGGAAAGCTGGTGCGGCATCTTATGGGCCTTGGTCTCCATCCCCACGGCCTCGAGGACCTCCGTGATGCGGGTGTCGATGGCCTCGCGGTCCTTCCAGCCCGTCGCGCGGAGGACGAATTCCAGGTTCGCTTCCACGCTGCGGTCCATCAGCAGCTGGAAATCCTGGAAAACGACGCCCAGCTTGCGGCGCAGCATCGGTATGTCTTTTGTACGAAGAGAGCGGAGGTCGAACCCGCACACGGTGCCTTCTCCCTTGAGAAGCCGGTTCTCCGCCGTCATCGTCCGGATGATGGAGGTCTTGCCCGAACCGACTTTGCCGACGATGTACACGAAGTCGCCCGGGAAGATGGCCATGTCGAGGCCGTAGATGACGGCGCTGTCTCCGCCCAGGATGTCCGCGCCGGTGAATTGGATGATGGGTTCCATGCCTTTTTGGTCTAAACCAAACAAAGATAATCAGAAAAATTCGTATTTTTGTAAAATAATAACGACGAACATGAAGAAAAGACTCCTTCTGGCCGCGGCGGCCGCCCTTCTTGCGCTCGCCGCTTCCGCACAGACTCCGGAATACACCCGCGCCCTGGACCTCTATGGGCATGGCATGTACGCGGAGGCAGCCCGGCTGCTCGAGAACATTCCCGGGGCCGATGCCGAAGGCTATGCGGCTCTCTGCGCCATCGAGATGCAAAGCCCGGGCTACGAGAAACGGGCCGAGGCTTTCCTGGACCGCTGGCCCGAATCCCTCCTGGTGCCCCAGGTGAACTTCCGCTGGGCGCAGGACCTGTTCGACCGCGGTCTCTATGAAGAGGCTTCCTATCGGTTCGGCTGCATCGCGCAGGACGAACTGTACAAGGGCCAGGTGTCGGAATATGCCTACAAGAAGGGCTACAGCGCCTTTGGCGCGGGCGACCTCGAGCGTTCCCGGATCCTCCTGGAGCGGATGCAGTCGCTCCCGCAATCTGATTATACGGCTCCTTCCCAGTATTCGCTGGCCTATGTCTGCTATGCGCTGGGTGACTTCAAGGAAGCGGCCGACTGGTTCGCCAAGGCTGCCGAGGATCCGCGTTTCACGGACCTCGCGAACTACTACATCCTGGAGTGCCGCTTCATGCAGAAGGACTACAATTACGTGGTGAAGGCCGGCGAGAAGATCTTCGACAAGATCCCGGAAGACCGCCAGGCGCACTTTGCCCGCATCATGTCGGAGTCCTACCTCGTGCTGGGCGACAAGGACAAGGCCCGCTCCTACTACCAGAAGAACCTGGAGGAAAAGGTGGACCGCACCCGCTCGGACTACTTCTACGCCGGCTCCGTCCTGTACGGGGTGGAGGACTGGCAGGGGGCCGTGGACAGCTTCTCGCAGATGGGGGAACGTTCGGATTCCCTGGGCCAGATCGCGAACTACCAGATGGGTTACAGCTATATCCGGCTGCGCAACAAGGTTGCCGCCCTCGACGCCTTCAAGGAGGCCGCCGCGCTGGGCTTCAACAAGGATATCCAGGAGGACGCCTACTTCAACTACGCGAAACTCGCCTTCGACCTGAACAATGACGTATCGGCCTTCAACGACTACATGAAGCGGTATGACGCTCTCTCGAAGGGAGACCAGATTTACAGCTACATGGCGATGGCCGCCCTCATGAACCATGACTACGAGGCCGCCGTCGCGGCGTACGACAACATCGAGGAACTGGATCCCCGGATGCAATCGAACTACATGAAGGCCTATTTCCTGCGCGCGAACCAGCTTATTGAGAACGGTTCCTGGCGCGACGCGGTTCCCCGCCTGAAGGCCGCCGCCTATTACGCCTCCCGCCAGGATCCCTTCAATCAGCTTTCCCGCTACTGGATCGCGGAATCCGATTTCCGCGACGAGAAATATGCCGACGCCCGGACCGTCCTCATGGACCTGTACAACCTGTCCGCCCTGAACGGCAAGAAGGAAGGAGACCTGATTCCGTACAACATCGCTTACACTTTCTTCAAGGAAGGTGATTACGACTCCGCCCAGAAGTGGTTCGACCGGTATCTGGAAGGCCGTCACGACGCTTTCGGCTCCGACGCTGAAACCCGTATCGGCGACTGCCATTTCTTCCGGAAGGACTATGCATCGGCCATCGCCGCCTTCGAACGCAAACTGGCCGATTATCCCGATGCCGACGACATCTACCCGTATTTCCGCGCCGGTGTCGCCTGCGGTCTGCTCAATGATTTCCCGAAGAAGGTCCAATTCCTCGAGCGCGTGAAGCAGGCCTCCCCGTCCTCGCCGTACTATTCCGAGGCGATGTACGAGCTGGGCCGCGCCTATGTCTCCGTGGGTGAGAAAGATAACGCCGTCAATGCCTTCGAGACCCTGCGCAGGACCACCGACGATCCCGCCTTCGCGACCAAGTCCCTCCTCGAGCTGGGCATGATTTCCCGCAACGGCGGCGACGACGCCAAGGCCCTCGAATACTACAAGCAGGTGGCCGGCCAGGGCGGCGATTATGCCGATGACGCCCTCCTCGCCATCGAATCCATCTACCGTTCCCGCCAGGAGCCCGACGCCTATCTCGCCTTCGTGGAGAGCCTGGGCGACAAGGCTTCCCGGACCGACGCCCAGAAGGAGGATGTCTATTTCGGCACGGCCGAAGAGATCTTCCTCGGCGGCAACTATGCCAAGGCCGAATCGACCTTCCGGAGCTATCTGGAGAAATATCCGGACGGAGCCAAGGCGGCCGAGGCCGAGTTCTATCTCGGCGAGTGCTGCCGGGGCCTGGGCGACAAGGAAAAGGCGGTTGACCATTACGCCGCCGCGCTCGACCGCGGCCTGAAGGGTTCCTTCCTGGAATCGGCCTATCTCCGCACCGGCGACCTTTCCTATTCCCTGCAGCGCTATGCCGATGCGTACGCCGCTTACAGTCAGCTGCAGAAGGTCGCCCAGCTGGACGACAACAAGTCCGCCGCCGACCTGGGCATGATGCGGTCCGCCTACAAGGCCCGTGAATACGGCGACGCCATCGCCGCCGCCCAGTCCGTCCGTGCCGACAAGCGCGTCTCCGACGCCGACCGGCGCGAGGCCGACTATATCCGCGCCAAGTCCTGCCTCGGTATGAGCCGCCGCGCGGAGGCCTACGGCATCTTCGAGCAGCTGGCCAAGGACCCGTCCACCGACGAGGGCGCCGAGGCCGCCTACCTGATCATCCAGGACCAGTTCGACCGGGCCGACTTCGCTGGCATCCAGGACAAGGTCTATGACTTCTCGGCGAAGGCTTCCGGCCAGAACTACTGGCTCGCAAAGGCCTTCATCGTCCTCGGCGACACCTTTGCCGAAAACGACAACATGGCCCAGGCGAAGGCCACCTTCGAAAGCATCAAGTCCGGCTACAAGCCGTACGGTCCCGAGGACGAGGTCCTCGACCAGGTGGAGCTGAGACTCCGGAAACTTTAGACGACGCAAGATGAGACAGCATATCCTTACGACGGCCCTTGCGGCGGCGGTGTCCGCCCTGGCCTTTGGACAGAACCTCAATCCCACCGTGGAGGTGACGAACGCCTACGAGGGCGGCGCCTCCTCCATCAACAAGCCCGCCCAGCAGATGGCGGTGCCGGATTCGGTGACGCGGTTCAATCTGGATTTCGACTATTCCGTGTTCGAGAAGCCTTTCAAGGGCTCCTACGAATTCCGGCCCTATTACGTGCAGCTCAAACCTGAGCCGAAGGCACCTACGGAGGAGAAGTTCTACCTCCGCGCGGGCGCCGGCTTCACCTTCCATCCGGAACTGGACTTTGTCTGGTCGCCGGTCCGCAAGGAGAAGTTCCGGATGAACCTGTATGCGACGCATCGCTCCTACATCGGCAGATATCACAATTTCGGCCTGGACAATGTCGTGGACGATGTCATTCCGATCGTCAAGACCGGCAGCAAGATGGACGGCTTCCTGATGAATACGAAGGCCGGCATCGACGGTACATATGGCTGGGACGGGGGAGTTGCATCCCTGGATGTCGCTTATCTGCACAGGATGGCCAATACCGACTGGCATTTCCAGAAGATGAACGGTCTGGAGATGAGCGGCCGCGTCCGGTCCCTGGAGTCCGATGAGGCGCATTTCCTGTATGACGCCGCCGTCAAGTACCATTTCCTGGGCAATGTCATCTCCGATACTTTCGTCGAACTGAATCCCCGGGAGGTGACCGGGAAGGATGCGGAGATCACCGAGAGCATGTTCTGCTTCGACGGAACTTTCGGCCCCGTCTTTGACGGCGGAAGCCGGCTCGTGGCGGATTTCGACGTGCAACTGGCCCGTTACAGGAGAGATGCCCTTGGTTACACCGGCAGCATGGCGTTTACGCCCAAGTATATCTTCGACTTTGACCGCTGGCATTTCTGCCTGGGCGCCAAGGTGTCCTGGCTCATCTATTCCGAGGATTACAACCTGTGGCCGGAAGAGTACCGGTTCAAGACTGGCGTCGTGTATCCGGATGTCCATGTGGATTTCCATCTGCTGGACGACCACCTCATTTTCCAGGCATCTGCGACGGGCGGAGACCGTTTCCATACCCTCTCCGGCCAGTTCTTCGCCAGTCCTTTCTCCGGCTTGAACGAGTATGGCCATTCCAGGGAGCGCATCCGCGCGATGATCGGCGCCCGGGGCAACATCGCCAGCCGTTTCCGCTATGATCTCCAGGCGGGGTATGCCCGCTGGGAGCACGGTCTGGTGGACGGCGTCCGGATGACCCGGATCCTGCCGCTGCCCTATGATTTCCCGGAACTCCCCGCCCTGTATGAAGATACGTTCAACCTCCTGTTCGCGCAGCTGGACTATGGCTGGAAATCCGAGAGCGTGACTGTCGATGGCCGGGTTTCCTGGCAGAAGGCCAATGTGGAGGACGATTACGCTTTCGTCCCTGCCGCTTTCACGGGCTTCATCCGTCCTGCCTACAACTGGGGCGGTCGCGTCAAGGCGGGCCTGGATGCGGAATGGTCCACCTCCCGCACGACCCGCTGCACCTATAACGGAAACTATGCCTACCGCATCCCCGGATGGGTCGATCTGGGCCTCTTCGCCGAGTATCGCTTCACCCACCGGTTCGGATTCTGGGCCAAGGGCGGTAACCTCCTGAACCAGGCCGTTCAACGCACTCCGCTCGTCGCCGAGGCCGGAATGTACTTTACGGCTGGCATTCTCTTGAATTTCTAGGAAAAAAGTGCTATATTTGCATGTTTATATGCAAACGTGCAAATTATGGCAGATATCGAGGAATTGAAGCAGGCTGAGGAGCAGTATTCAGCCAATAGTATCCAGGTTCTGGAAGGCCTTGAGGCGGTGCGCAAGCGCCCCTCCATGTATATCGGAGACATCGGTGAGAGAGGTCTCCACCATCTGGTCTATGAAGTCGTCGACAACTGTATCGACGAGGCCATGGCCGGATTCTGCACGGACATCGAGGTGTCCATCCTCGAGAACAACTCCGTGCGGGTGAAGGACAACGGCCGAGGCATCCCGACCGGCATGCACGAGAAGGAGCACCGCAGCGCCCTGGAAGTGGTCCTGACGGTCCTCCATGCCGGCGGTAAGTTCGACAAGAACAGCTACAAGGTCTCCGGCGGTCTGCACGGCGTGGGCGTCTCCTGCGTGAACGCGCTTTCCGACCTGCTCGTCGCGGAAGTCCACCGCGAGGGCAAGATCTTCGAGCAGCGCTTCTCCAAGGGCAAGCCCCTCGGCGACGTGCGCGTCATCGGCGAGACCTCCGAGGCCGACACCGGCACCATCATCACCTTCCACCCGGACGCCACCATCTTCACCCAGACCATCGTCTACAAGTACGAGACCCTGGCGAACCGGCTCCGCGAGCTGGCCTACCTGAACAAGGGCATCCGCATCACGCTGACGGACCTGCGCGAGGAGGTGGACGAGTTCGAGACCGCCGAGGACGGCGAGCGCAAGGCCACCGGCCGCAAGGTGTTCCGCAGCGACGTGTTCTACAGCGAGCACGGCCTCCGCGAGTTCATCGACTACCTCGACGCCGGCGAGCCCAAGCTCATCCCCGAGCCCATCACCGTGACTTCCGACAAGGTGATCCCCATCGACATCGCCCTCCAGTACAACCAGGGCTTCCGCGAGCGGATCTACTCCTACGTGAACAATATCAACACCATCGAGGGCGGCACGCACCTGCAGGGCTTCAAGATGGGCCTGTCCCGCTCCCTGAAGAACTACGCGGAGAAGAACAACCTCCTCGCCAAGTTCAAGGGCGACCTCTCTCCGGAAGACTTCCGCGAAGGCCTGACCGCCGTCATCTCCGTGAAGGTGGCCGAGCCGCAGTTCGAAGGCCAGACCAAGACCAAGCTGGGCAACCCGGAGGCCACCTCCGCCGTCTCCCAGGCCACGGCCGCGGCGATGGAGCAGTACCTGGAGGAGCACCCCAAGGAAGGCAAGACCATCGTCGAGAAGATCGTCCTCGCCGCGACGGCCCGCGCCGCCGCCCGCAGGGCCCGCGAAATGGTCCAGCGCAAGTCGCCGATGGGCGGCGTCGGCATGCCCGGCAAGCTGGCCGACTGTTCCGACCGCGATCCCGAGAAGTGCGAGCTCTTCCTCGTCGAGGGTGACTCCGCAGGCGGTACCGCCAAGCAGGGCCGCGACCGCCGCATCCAGGCCATCCTCCCGCTCCGGGGCAAGATCCTGAACGTGGAGAAGGCCGCGCAGGACCGCGCCTTCGAGAGCCAGGAAGTCCGCAACATCTACACCGCCCTCGGCGTCACCGTGGCGCAGGAGGACGAGAACGGCGAGAAGCGCATGGACCTCTCCAAGCTCCGCTACCACAAGGTCATCATCATGACCGATGCCGATGTGGACGGCTCGCACATCGCCTGCCTCATCCTGACCTTCTTCTTCCGCTACATGTTCGACCTCATCAAGAACGGCTACGTCTATCTCGCGACGCCGCCGCTGTACCTGGTGAAGAAGGGCAAGGAGGAGGTCTACTGCTGGACCGACGCCCAGCGCGACGAGGCGACGGCCCGCCTGGGCCGCGGCACCGACAAGGGCGTGACCGTGCAGCGCTACAAAGGTCTCGGCGAAATGTCCGACACCCAGCTCTGGGAGACGACCATGGACCCGTCCCGCCGCGTCCTGCGGCAGATCACCATCGAGAACGCCGCGGAAGCGGAGCGTACCTTCTCGATGCTGATGGGCGACGACGTCCCGCCGCGCCGCGCCTTCATCGAAGAGAACGCCCACTATGCTAATATCGACGCCTAAGATACCCCGGCGGCTCCTTCCGCTGGCCATTGTCTTCGCAATCCTCGTGCTGTTCATGCCGCGGACTGCGAAGTTCAATTACGACTACCGGAAAGGCTCCCCGTGGCCGTACGAGAACCTCGTCCCCGAGTTCGACTTCCCGATCCTCAAGACCGAGGAGCAGCTCATGGAGGAGCTCGAGCGGGTGGACGGGGGAACGGTCCCGTACTACCGCTATTCCGAGGAGGTCGTCAACAACTCCGTGAAGGCCATCCAGGGCCTCGACCTCGGAAAGTACGCCCGCCTGCGTCCCGCCATCGCCTCCGGCATGGCCGACATCTACGCCAAGGGCGTGATCTCCGACGCGAAGGAGAAGCTGGACCGCGGTTACGGCGTCCTCACCGACGAGGTCATCTACATCCAGCGGAACAAGCGGGCGGCCGAATACCCCCGGACGGAGGTGTACAAGGTCTCCGACGCCAAGAACCAGCTCCTGGCCGATGTCTCCCGCGCCTATCCGGACGTGAACCTGGACTCGCTGTTCAAGCGCTCGGGCGTGTACGACCTCGTCGTCCCGAACCTGGTCTTCGACCGGTCGATGACCGAGCTCAGCCACGCGGAGTCCGCCGCCTACGTGTCTCCGACGTCCGGCTACTGGAGCGCCGAGCAGAAGATCGTCTCCAAGGGCGACATGGTCACCCCGGAGATCGCCCAGATCCTGGACTCCTACAAGGCCGAATACAACAAGATGTACGGCTATGAGGGCCCCCGCATCCTGCTGTGGCTGGGGGACATCCTCCTCGCCCTGGCCCTCGTGGTCATCCTGTACTTCTGCGTCTACTTCACCCACCGGGAGATCTTTGGGAAGCCCAAGCGCTATTACTACCTGCTGACGGTCTTCACCCTGACCGCGGTCGTCTCCTTCCTCGTGGAGCGGATCGCCCCGTCGATCGTGTACGTCATCCCGTTCACGATCACCGTCCTGTACCTGCAGGCCTTCTTCCCCAAGCGGGTGGTCCTGCCCGTGTACCTGGTCTCCCTGCTGCCGCTCCTGATCTTCTCCGGCAACGGCGTGGAACTCTTCTTCATGTTCCTGTGCGCCGGCGTCGTGTCGATGAACTCCTTCAAGCAGTTCAACCGCGGCTGGAAGCAGTTCCTGAACGCGCTGATCATCTTCGGGGTGGAAGTGGTCGTGTTCGCGGGCTTCCGCCTGATCGACGCGGGCCGCAGCCTGATGTGGGTCAACGTCCTGCAGCTGTTCGGCGGCGCGATGCTCACCGTGGCCCTCTATCCGCTCATCTACGTCTTCGAGCGGATCTTCAACCTGGTGTCCACCACCCGGCTCGAGGAACTCGCCGACACGAACAGCAAGCTCCTCCGCGAGCTGAACGCCAAGGCCCCCGGCACCTTCCAGCACAGCCTCCAGGTGATGAACATGGTGGACGAGGCCGGCCATTCCGTCCATGCCAACGTCCCGCTCCTGCGGGCCGCCGCCCTCTACCACGACATCGGCAAGATGCGGAATCCGCTCTGCTTCATCGAGAACAGCTCCCGGACGCCGGGCAGCCCCAACTACCACGACGGCAAGAGCCCGCGCGAGAGCGCCCGCGACATCATCGCCCACGTCCAGGACGGCCTGGAGATCGCCAAGGCGAACAGCCTCCCGAACGAGATCTCCGATTTCATCCTCACGCACCACGGCACCTCCTTCACGGCCTCTTTCTACAACCAGTACCTGAACGAAGGCGGCGACCCGAACGACGTGGAGGATTTCTTCTACAAGGGCCGCAAGCCCCGCACCAAGGAGGAAGTGATCCTGATGATCTGCGACTCCGTGGAGGCCGCTTCCCGCACCCTCAAGGAATATACGCCCGCCTCCTTCGACAAGTTTGTCGAGGACATGGTGGCGGCGAAAGACCGGTCCGGCCAGTTCGAGCACGCCGAGATCACGATCCGCGAGATGAACATCGTGAAGGCCACGCTGAAGACCTACCTCCAGCAGCTCTACCACGAGCGGATCGAATACACGCAGCGCAAAGAAGAATAATAACAAAAACCTAACGATACAATGAACATCACGAAAACCCAGTCCGATGCCCTGAACTACCAGGTCACCATCGACATCACCCCGGACGACTACGCCGAGGCCCTCAACTCCCGACTGAAAGAATACCGCCGCCGCGCCGACATCAAAGGCTTCCGCAAAGGCATGGCCCCGATGTCCCTGATCCAGCGCCTCTACGGCGACCAGTCCCTCTATGAGGCCGTGAACCGGCTCGTCTCCGAGCAGCTCGACACCTTCATCCGCGACGAGAAGATCCGCGTCGTCGGCGAACCCCT